>Ga0182749_1000120_pt1 | contig 93727 bp, 83 predicted proteins | sample eDN3rd37CKraftMG_FD_128875 | JGI IMG/M metagenome (GOLD analysis project Ga0182749, IMG submission 128875) | Enriched Miracle-Growth compost microbial communities from Emeryville, California, USA - eDNA 3rd pass 37_C Kraft MG (version 2) (version 2) ...
GAGCTCGAGCAGCTCCGGATCGTCGACCATGTCGCACTTGTTGAGGAACACGACGATCGCCGGAACGCCGACCTGACGGGCGAGCAGGATGTGCTCGCGGGTCTGCGGCATCGGGCCGTCGGCAGCCGACACGACCAGGATGGCGCCGTCCATCTGCGCGGCGCCCGTGATCATGTTCTTCACGTAGTCGGCGTGGCCGGGGCAGTCGACGTGCGCGTAGTGGCGGTTGGGCGTCTCGTACTCGACGTGCGAGGTCGAGATGGTGATGCCGCGGGCCTTCTCTTCCGGCGCCTTGTCGATCTGGTCGTAGGCGGTGAAGGTGGCGCCGCCGGCCTCGGCCAGGACCTTGGTGATCGCCGCCGTCAGCGACGTCTTGCCGTGGTCGACGTGACCGATCGTGCCGATGTTGCAGTGCGGCTTGGTGCGGCTGAATTTCTCTTTGGCCATGGATCTCTCCGTTCAGATCTTTGGTTTTCGGTCGCCTGCGATCAGGCGAATTTCTTCTGCACTTCGGCCGACACGTTCGCCGGAAGCTCGGCGTAGTGGTCGAACTGCATGGTGAAGGTCGCGCGGCCCTGCGACATGGACCGCAGATTGTTGACGTAACCGAACATGTTCATCAGCGGCACCATCGCGTTGATGACGTTGGCGTTGCCGCGCATGTCCTGGCCCTGGATCTGGCCGCGCCGAGAATTCAGGTCGCCGATGACGGAGCCGGTATAGTCCTCCGGCGTCACCACCTCGACCTTCATGATCGGCTCGAGCAGAACCGGCTTGCCCTTCTGCAAGGCCTCGCGCAGCGCCGAACGCGCGGCGATTTCGAAGGCCAGCGCCGAAGAGTCGACGTCGTGATGCTTGCCGTCGACCAGGCGGACCTTCAGGTCCACCACCGGGAAGCCGGCGAGCACACCGCCGCCGAGGACGGACTGGAGGCCCTTCTCGACGCCCGGGATGAACTCCTTCGGCACCGCGCCGCCGACGATCTCGTTCTCGAACACGAACGGCGTGCCGGGCTCGGTCGGCTCGGCGATGATCTTCACGCGCGCGAACTGGCCGGTACCGCCGGTCTGTTTCTTGTGCGTGTAGTCGACCTCGGCCGGACGCGTGATCTTCTCGCGGAAGGCCACCTGCGGCGCGCCGATATTGGCGTCGACCTTGTAGGTGCGGCGCAGGATGTCGACCTTGATGTCGAGATGCAGCTCGCCCATGCCCTTGAGAATGGTCTGGCCGCTCTCGAGGTCGGTCGACACGCGGAAGGACGGATCCTCCGCGGCGAGCTTCGCCAGCGCGACGCCAAGCTTTTCCTGGTCGGCCTTCGACTTAGGCTCGATCGCGATCTCGATGACCGGCTCCGGGAACTCCATCTTCTCGAGGATGACGGGCTTGTCCGGATCGCACAGCGTGTCGCCGGTGCGCGTCTCCTTCAGGCCGGCCAGCGCGACGATGTCGCCGGCGAAGGCCTCCTTGATGTCCTCGCGGTTGTTCGCATGCATCAGCAGCATGCGGCCGATCCGCTCCTTGCGCTCCTTGGTCGAGTTGATCACGCCGGTGCCGCTCGAGAGGATGCCCGAGTAGATGCGGCAGAAGGTGATCGTGCCGACGAAGGGGTCGTCCATGATCTTGAAGGCGAGCAGCGACAGCGGCTCCTTGTCGTCCGACTTGCGCACGACCTCTTCGCCGGTGTCCGGGTTGACGCCCTTGATTGCCGGCACGTCGACCGGGGACGGCAGATAATCGACGACCGCGTCGAGCAGCGGCTGCACGCCCTTGTTCTTGAACGCGGTGCCGCACAGCACCGGATAGAACTTGCCCTCGACCACGCCCTTGCGGATCAGCCGCTTCAGCGTCGCCTCGTCCGGCTCGTTGCCCTCGAGATAGGCGCCCATCGCGTCGTCATCGAGCTCGACGGCGGCCTCGATCATCTTCTCGCGATATTCCTTGGCGCGATCGAGGAGATCGGCCGGGATCTCGCCGATCTCCGGCTGGCCGTGCAGCGCGTCCTCGGGCCACACGACGCTCTTCATCTGCACCAGGTCGATGACGCCGCGGAAATTGTTCTCCGCGCCGATCGGCAGCTGGATCGCCACCGGCTTGGCGCCGAGGCGGTCGACGATGTCGCTGAGGCAGCGGAAGAAGTCCGCGCCGATCTTGTCCATCTTGTTGCAGAAGACGATACGCGGCACGTGGTACTTGTCGCCCTGGCGCCAGACGGTCTCGGTCTGCGGCTCGACGCCCTGGTTGGAGTCGAGGACGCACACGGCGCCGTCGAGCACGCGCAGCGAACGCTCCACCTCGATGGTGAAGTCGACGTGGCCGGGCGTGTCGATGATGTTCAGCCGCTTGCCCTTCCAGAACGCCGTGGTGGCGGCGGACGTGATGGTGATGCCACGCTCTTGCTCCTGCGCCATGAAATCCATGGTCGCAGCACCTTCGTGCGTCTCACCGACCTTATGGCTCTTGCCGGTGAAGTACAGAATGCGCTCAGTCGTCGTCGTCTTCCCGGCATCGATGTGCGCCATGATGCCGAAATTACGGTAGTCTTCGATGGCGTGAGTGCGTGGCATAGGGGATCAGTTCCTTGAAATTTGCGAGCGCCGCTTACCAGCGGTAATGCGAGAACGCACGGTTGGCCTCTGCCATCTTGTGCGTGTCCTCGCGCTTCTTGACCGCGTTCCCCCGGTTGTTGGACGCATCGAGCAGCTCGGCCGAGAGCCGCTCCGTCATCGTCCGCTCGTTACGATCGCGCGCCGCCGCGATGAGCCAGCGGATGCCGAGCGCCTGACGCCGCGACGTGCGCACCTCGACCGGCACCTGATAGGTGGCGCCGCCGACGCGCCGCGAGCGCACCTCGATCGACGGCATGACGTTGTCGAGCGCCTGCTGGAACACGCCGAGCGGGTTCTGCTTGGTCTTGGCCTCGATCGTGTCGAGCGCGCCATAGACGATCTGCTCGGCAACCGACTTCTTGCCGTCGTACATGATCGCATTCATGAACTTCGACACGACGATGTTGCCGAACTTCGGGTCCGGAATGATCTCGCGCTTCTCTGCAGCATGACGACGGGACATGGCGCTCTAGCTCTCTGTTCTTTCTCTCGCGATCCCCGGGTCCTGCTGACGCCCGCCCGAGGATGATCTCCGCTCAGATCACTTCGGACGCTTGGCGCCGTATTTCGAGCGGCGCTGCTTGCGGTTCTTGACGCCCTGCGTGTCGAGCACGCCGCGCAGGATGTGGTAGCGCACGCCCGGAAGGTCCTTCACGCGACCGCCGCGGATCATCACCACCGAGTGCTCCTGGAGGTTATGCCCCTCGCCCGGGATATAGCCGATCACTTCGAAGCCGTTGGTGAGGCGCACCTTGGCGACCTTGCGCAGCGCCGAGTTCGGCTTCTTCGGGGTCGTCGTGTAGACGCGCGTGCACACGCCGCGCTTCTGCGGCGACGCCTGCAGGGCCGGAACCTTGTTGCGCGACTTCAGCGCATGCCGCGGCTTGGCAATCAGCTGGTTGATCGTTGGCATTGGCCTTCGCTACCTCGGTTGGCTCGTCGAGCCGGAAACTTGTGGGCGGCTGTCGCCCGGCATCTTTTCTTGCGACGGCGCCGTGTCATGCTCGGCGTCGCCGTCTCGCGATCTTCGGCACCGGACCCGGGACCCGCAGACTCGTTGCGGATCGCGTTTCCACGCGCAAAACGGAAACGCGCCATCCGCATCGCTTAGCGGCGGGCGCTCTCCCGTTCGGACGGCTATGAGGCGCGGACCATCCGGACCCGCACCTATCTGCCCTCACTCAAACCTGACAGCGGCTGTCAGCGGCAGCGTCTGAGCTTCATTGGTCGAGGCGTTGCGCCGAGGTTGGTTCTGAGAAAGTCGAAAGGACTCAGGACCTTGTCGGGCGGGCCGTTCCGAACAAGCGAAGCTCACCGCCTGCCGAAAAGTGTGGCGTATGTATCGGCGCGACTCGGTCAAGTCAAGCGGAAAGGGCCGAAAAACCGGGGTTTCGGGGGCGCATGGGCGCCCTGCCCGGCCGCGGTTTACACTATTCCCGCATTTGGCGCGCGGGAAACGCTCCGGCGGCCCTGATCACCGGTCGGCCAATGGCCGACCGGCCCGATCGCGATGCGAATCGGGCGTCAGTCGATCTGCAGCCGGTCCGCCGCGTCCTTGTAGAAGGCCGGCACCGCCTCCTGAACGGCGACGAGATTGTTGCAGCGGGTGGCGAACCGCCATTTGGCCTGCTTGCCGTTGAATTCCATGCCGAGCAGCAGCTTGCCGCCCTCGGCGAAACCGGCCACCGCGAGATCGGGATCGGTGCCCGGCGGCTCGACCCGCGCGAGGTGGTAGACCTGGACGGGCCCGGTCGTCGGGAACTTGGCCTCGCGGACGAACATCGGCTGGAAGCGCTCGATTCGGCCGAGGTCGACCGTGGCGCGGAACACCGAGCTGCCGTCGCTCCACAGCACCCAGCTCGTCGTCGCCCAGAACAGGTCGCGCGCCTGCTGCGCCGTCTGCATCGCCCGCTCGAAATTGGCGACCTTCTTGACCTGGCCGGGGCCGGTCGCGCAGTCCGGCCCGAGCGTATAGAAGCCCATATACTTGGCCAGATCGCCCTTCGAGCCCGCCACCTTGGCCAGCAGCGTCGGATAGAAAGGCGCCAGCATGCGGTAGCGCAGCTTGCGCTCCTGCAACTCCGGCGACAGCAGATCGGCCTCGAGCACGAAGCGCGGCTTGCCGTCCGGGCCCTCGAACCGGTACCAGCGCTCGTCGGAGACGCGCGCGCCCTTGCCGTTCACGGTGATCCGGTCGTGTTCGGCGAGGGTCGCGACCTCGGGCGCGTCCGCGCTCGGCTCCCCGCGCACCTTGACGCCGGGCCAGCGCGCGAAAAAGGCGGCGCCGGCGACCGGCTGGATTGCAGCGGCGACACTGGCCGTCGTGGGCGGCAGGTCCAAACGGTCCACCAGGAACGACAGTATCGGATCCTGCCCCGGCGCACCGGGAGAGACTGCGCCCGAGAGCTCCCCGACGCTCACGTTCGGCCCGTCGTCGCTCGAGGGGCGCGATTCGACCGTCTTCGACGCCAGCAGCGCGCTCAGATAGAGACCAACTTTGCCGGCATCGACCTTGCCGCCGGCCACCACCTCGGCCGCCGGCAGCATCAGTTCCCAGATGAAGGTGTCGTTATCGTCCTCGTCTTCGGGCCCGACGGTGCCGGCCGCCTTCCCCCCGACCATGACGGTGCCTTTGCGGCCATCCGTCCCGACCGCGACGCGAACGTCCCGGTGACCGAGCATCTTGCGCAGAAAGGCCTCGATGCGCGGCGCGTCGGCGGCGAACGAGGCCGGCATGGTCCCCGATGGTTTCTGCTGCGCTGTCGCCGCCCCCATGCCGGCGAGCCCGAAACAGACGACGAGCGCGACGAACGTCATCACACGCATGGCATGCCCCCATTCTGCCCGGTATCAAGGTGGCACCACGCGGGTCGCCGGAACATGCGGCGCGTTATCCGTGCACAAAAAAAAGGGCCGCCCGGGGGGCGGCCCTTTCTGCTGTGTCGGTGCGGGCCTTCGGCCTACTCGGCCGCAGGCAGAGCCGGCTGCTCGGCGGCAGCGGCGGCAGCCTTGGCTGCCTCCTTCTCCCGCTCCTCCAGGATGAGGGCATCGCGCTTGGTCGCGACCTCGCGCAACTGGTTCATCATGGCGCCGGTGCCGGCCGGGATCAGGCGGCCGACGATGACGTTCTCCTTGAGGCCCTGCAGCGTGTCCGCCTTGCCGTTGACGGCGGCCTCGGTGAGCACGCGCGTGGTCTCCTGGAACGACGCGGCCGAGATGAACGACCGGGTCTGCAGGCTCGCCTTGGTGATGCCGAGGAGGACCGGATGGCCGGTGGCCGGCTTCTTGCCCTCGTCGATCGCCTTGGCGTTGACCTCGTCGAGCTCGATGCGGTCGATCTGCTCGCCCTGCAGGAGCTCGGTCTCGCCGGCGTCGTCGATCTCGACCTTCTGCAGCATCTGGCGAACGATCACCTCGATGTGCTTGTCGTTGATGGCGACGCCCTGCAGCCGGTAGACCTCCTGGATTTCGTTGACCAGGTAGGCCGCGAGTTCCTCGACGCCGCGAATGGCGAGGATGTCGTGCGGGGCGGGATTGCCCTCGACGATGTAGTCGCCCTTCTCGATGACGTCGCCGTCCTGAAGGTGGATGTGCTTGCCCTTCGGGATCAGGTACTCGCGCGGCTCCTCGCTCTTGTCCGTCGGCTCGATCGTGAGCCGGCGCTTGTTCTTGTAGTCCTTGCCGAAGCGCACGGTGCCGCCGATCTCGGCGATGATCGCCGCCTCCTTCGGCCGCCGCGCCTCGAACAGCTCCGCCACCCGCGGCAGACCGCCGGTGATGTCGCGCGTCTTGGCGCTCTCGGTCGGGATACGCGCGATGACGTCGCCCGCCTTCACGTGGCTGCCCGGATCGACCGAGATGATCGCGTCGACCGCGAGCTGGTAGCGCGCGTCGCCGCCGCGGGCGAGCTTGAGGAGCTTGCCGCCCGACTTGATCGTGATCGACGGACGCAGGTCCTGCTGGTTGCGGGACGAGCCCGTGCGCCAGTCGATGACCACGCGCTTGGCGATGCCGGTCGACTCGTCGAGCTGCTCGGACATCGACAGACCGTCGACGAGATCCTCGAATTCGATCTCGCCTTCGACCTCGGTCAGGATCGGCCGGGTGTAGGGATCCCACTCGGCGATGCGCTGGCCGCGCTTGATCATCTGCCCGTCCTCGACGCGCAGGCGCGCGCCGTAGGGGATGCGGTGATGCGCGCGCTCGGTGCCGTCGGGGTCGAGGACCGCGACGACCATGTTGCGCACCATCGCCACCACGTCGCCGTCCGAGTTCTTGGCGATGCCCGGCGAACGCAGGACGATCTTGCCGTCGAAGTTCGACTCGATGAACGACTGCTCCGAGATCTGCGCCGCGCCGCCGATGTGGAACGTGCGCATGGTGAGCTGGGTGCCCGGCTCGCCGATCGACTGCGCCGCGATGACGCCGACCGCCTCGCCCATGTTGACGGGCGTGCCGCGGGCGAGATCGCGCCCGTAGCAGGCGCCGCAGACGCCGTTCTTGGTCTCGCAGGTCAGCACCGAGCGGATCTTGAGCTCCTGCACGCCGCCCTTGGTGATGACGTCGACCTCGGGCTCCTGCAGCAGCGTGCCCTTCTTGATCAGGATCGCGCTCGAGGACGGATCCTTGACGTCGTCGGCCGTGGTGCGGCCGAGCACGCGGCTGGCGAGCGAGGCAACGACCGTGCCGGCGTCGATGATCGCCCGCACGTTGATGCCCTTGTCGGTGCCGCAGTCATACTCGGTGATGATGCAGTCCTGCGCCACGTCGACGAGACGCCGCGTCAGGTAGCCCGAGTTCGCCGTCTTCAGAGCGGTGTCGGCCAGACCCTTGCGGGCGCCGTGCGTGGAGTTGAAGTACTCCATCACGGTCAGGCCTTCCTTGAAGTTCGACACGATCGGCGTCTCGATGATCGAGCCGTCCGGCTTGGCCATCAGGCCGCGCATGCCGGCGAGCTGACGCATCTGGGCGGGCGAACCGCGCGCGCCCGAGTGCGCCATCATGTAGATCGAGTTGATCTGCGCCTCGCGACCGCTCGCGTCCTTCTTGGACGACGAGATCTCCTTCATCATCGCCTCGGCGATGGTCTCGGTGCACTTCGACCAGGCGTCGACGACCTTGTTGTACTTCTCGCCCTGGGTGATCAGGCCGTCGTTGTACTGCTGCTCGAACTCCTTGGCGAGCTCGCGCGTCTTCTCGACGGTCTGCCACTTCGACGCCGGCACGACCATGTCGTCCTTGCCGAACGAGATGCCGGCCTTGAACGCGTGGTAGAAGCCGAGGCCCATGATCCGGTCGCAGAAGATCACCGTCTCCTTCTGACCGCAGTGGCGGTAGACGGTGTCGATCATGTTGGAGATTTCGCGCTTCGTCATCAGCTTGTTGACGACGTCGAACGGGGTCTTGGCGTTCTTCGGCAGCACCGAGCCGAGCACGACGCGGCCCGGCGTGGTGTCGTACCAGCGACGCACCATCTCGCCCTTCTCGTCCAGGCCTTCCCAGCGATACTTGATCTTCGAGTGCAGCGTGATCGCCTTGACGTTGAGCGCATGGTCGATGTCGGCCATGTCGCCGAACACCTTGCCCTCGCCCGGCTCGCCCTCGCGCACGAGCGAGAGGTAGTAGAGGCCGAGCACGATGTCCTGCGACGGCACGATGATCGGGGCGCCGTTCGCCGGGTGCAGGATGTTGTTCGTCGACATCATGAGGACGCGCGCCTCGAGCTGCGCCTCGAGCGACAGCGGCACGTGCACGGCCATCTGGTCGCCGTCGAAGTCGGCGTTGAACGCCGCGCAGACGAGCGGATGCAGCTGGATCGCCTTGCCCTCGATCAACACCGGCTCGAAGGCCTGGATGCCGAGGCGGTGCAGGGTCGGCGCGCGGTTCAAGAGCACCGGATGCTCGCGGATCACCTCGTCGAGGATGTCCCAGACTTCCGGCTTCTCCTTCTCCACCAGCTTCTTGGCCTGCTTGACCGTGGTCGACAGGCCCTTGGCGTCGAGACGCGAATAGATGAACGGCTTGAACAGCTCGAGCGCCATCTTCTTCGGCAGGCCGCACTGGTGCAGCTTGAGCTCGGGACCGACGACGATCACCGAGCGGCCGGAGTAGTCGACGCGCTTGCCGAGCAGGTTCTGGCGGAAGCGGCCCTGCTTGCCCTTGAGCATGTCGGCGAGCGACTTCAGCGGGCGCTTGTTGGCGCCGGTGATGACGCGGCCGCGGCGGCCGTTGTCGAACAGCGCGTCCACCGCCTCCTGCAGCATCCGCTTCTCGTTGCGGATGATGATGTCCGGCGCGCGCAGCTCGATCAGCCGCTTCAGGCGGTTGTTGCGGTTGATGACGCGGCGATACAGGTCGTTGAGGTCCGACGTGGCGAAGCGGCCGCCGTCGAGCGGGACGAGCGGCCGCAGGTCCGGCGGGATCACCGGCACCACGGTCAGGATCATCCACTCCGGCTTGTTGCCCGACTGGATGAACGCCTCGATCAGCTTCAGCCGCTTGGCGTACTTCTTCTTCTTGATGTCGCTGTCGGTCTCGGTCATCTCGACGCGCAGCTCGGACTGCAGCTTGTCGAGATCCATCCCCTTGAGCATCTCGCGGATCGCCTCGGCGCCGATCATCGCGGTGAACGAGTCGGGGCCGAACTCCTCCTGCGCCTTGAGGTACTCGTCCTCGGACAGGAGCTGGCGATCCTTGAGCGGGGTGAGCCCCGGCTCGAGGACGACGTAGTATTCGAAGTACAGGATGCGCTCGAGGTCCTTGAGCGTCATGTCGAGCAGGAGCCCGATGCGGCTCGGCAGCGACTTCAGGAACCAGATGTGGGCGACGGGCGCGGCGAGCTCGATGTGGCCCATGCGCTCGCGGCGCACGCGCGACAGCGTCACCTCGACCGAGCACTTCTCGCAGATGATGCCCTTGTACTTCATGCGCTTGTACTTGCCGCACAAGCACTCGTAGTCCTTGATCGGCCCGAAGATGCGCGCGCAGAACAGGCCGTCGCGCTCGGGCTTGAAGGTGCGGTAGTTGATCGTCTCCGGCTTTTTGATTTCGCCGTACGACCACGACAGAATCTTCTCAGGCGACGCGATCGAAATCCGGATCTGGTCGAAGACCTGCGCCGGCGTCTGCGGGCTGAAAAGATTCATGATCTCTTGGTTCATCGCGTTCTCCTTGGCCGCCGCCGCGGCCCGAAAATTTCTCTCCGCTGTCATGCCCCGCGCGGGCGGGGCATCCGGTCGTCACCGCCGCTGCGGGCCGCCGGATCGTCCGCTTGCGCGGACGATGACACCTGCGGGGGAGCGGCTCGCGCCGTTCCCCCGTTTCATTCTTACTCCGCCGCCTCGGCGCTCGGTTCGCCGGCCGGCCGTGCCCCCTGCTTGGAGTTGTGCAGGTCGACGTTGAGGCCGAGCGAGCGCATCTCCTTGACCAGCACGTTGAAGCTTTCCGGAATGCCCGCCTCGAACGTGTCGTCGCCGCGCACGATCGCCTCGTACACCTTGGTACGGCCGGCGACGTCGTCCGACTTCACGGTGAGCATTTCCTGCAGCGTGTAGGCCGCGCCGTAAGCCTCGAGCGCCCACACCTCCATTTCGCCGAAGCGCTGGCCGCCGAACTGCGCCTTGCCGCCGAGCGGCTGCTGGGTGACCAGCGAGTACGGGCCGATCGAGCGGGCGTGGATCTTGTCGTCGACGAGATGGTGCAGCTTCAGCATGTAGATGTAGCCGACGGTCACCTGGCGATCGAACTTCTCGCCGGTGCGGCCGTCATAGACGGTCGACTGGCCGGACTTGTCGACGCCGGCGAGATCGAGCATGTGCTCGATGTCCGCCTCCTTGGCGCCGTCGAACACCGGCGTGGCGATCGGCACGCCGTGGCGCAGGTTTCCGCCGAGCTCGACGAGTTCGTCCTCGCCGAGGCTCTTGATGGTCTCGTCCTCGCCGTAGACCTTCTTGAGCATCTCCTTCAGCGGCTTGGCGTCGTGCTTGGTGCTGTACTGGTCGACCGTCTGGCCGATCTTCAACCCCAGCGCGGCGCAGGCCCAGCCGAGATGCGTCTCGAGGATCTGCCCGACGTTCATGCGGCTCGGCACGCCCAGCGGATTGAGCACGATGTCGGCATGCGTCCCGTTCTCCAGGAACGGCATGTCCTCGATCGGCACGATCTTCGAGACCACGCCCTTGTTGCCGTGACGGCCGGCCATCTTGTCGCCGGGCTGGATCTTGCGCTTCACCGCGACGAAGACCTTGACCATCTTCATCACGCCCGGCGGCAGCTCGTCGCCGCGCTGCAGCTTCTCGACCTTGTCGAGGAAGCGCTGCTCCAGGAGCTTCTTCGACTCGTCGTACTGCTTCCGGATCGCCTCGATCTCGGCCATCAGCTTGTCGTTCGGAGACGCGAACTGCCACCACTGCGAGCGCGGGTACTCGTCGAGCACCGCGCGGGTGATCTTGGAGTCCTTCTTGAAGCCCTTCGGGCCGGCAATGCCCTGACGGCCTTCCAGGAGCTCGGCAAGACGGCCGTAGACGTTGCGGTCGAGGATCGCCTGCTCGTCGTCGCGGTCCTTGGCGAGACGCTCGATCTCCTCACGCTCGATGGCGAGCGCGCGCTCGTCCTTCTCGACGCCGTGGCGGTTGAACACGCGCACCTCGACGACGGTGCCCTGCACGCCCGGCGGCACGCGCAGAGACGTGTCGCGGACGTCGGAGGCCTTCTCGCCGAAGATGGCGCGCAGCAGCTTCTCTTCCGGCGTCATCGGGCTCTCGCCCTTCGGCGTGATCTTGCCGACCAGGATGTCGCCGGCGTGCACTTCCGCGCCGATATAGACGATGCCCGCCTCGTCGAGATTCTTCAGCGCCTCTTCCGACACGTTCGGAATGTCGCGCGTGATCTCTTCCGGGCCGAGCTTGGTGTCACGCGCCATCACCTCGAATTCCTCGATGTGGATGGAGGTGAACACGTCGTCCTTGACGATCCGCTCGGAGAGCAGGATCGAGTCCTCGAAGTTGTAGCCGTTCCACGGCATGAACGCGACGAGGACGTTGCGGCCGAGCGCGAGCTCGCCGAGCTCGGTCGAGGGACCGTCGGCGATGATGTCGCCCTTCTGAACCTGGTCGCCCACCTTCACCAGCGGACGCTGGTTGATGCAGGTGTTCTGGTTCGAGCGCTGGTACTTCATCAGCCGGTAGATATCGACGCCGGGCTTGGTCGGGTCGGTCTCGCCGGTGGCGCGGATGACGATACGGGTGGCGTCCACCTGGTCGACCACGCCGGTGCGGCGCGCCGCGATGGCGGCGCCGGAGTCACGCGCGACCACGCCCTCCATGCCGGTGCCGACGAACGGCGCCTCGGCGCGGACGAGCGGCACCGCCTGGCGCTGCATGTTCGAGCCCATCAGCGCGCGGTTGGCGTCGTCGTTCTCGAGGAACGGGATGAGCGCCGCGGCGACCGAGACGAGCTGCTTGGGCGACACGTCCATGTAGTCGACCTTGTCGCGCGGCACGAGGTGCACGTCGCCGGCCTGACGGCAGACGATGAGGTCTTCCGTGAAGCGGCCCTTGGCGTCCATCTCCGCGTTCGCCTGCGCGACCGCGTGACGGCTCTCTTCCATCGCCGAGAGGTAGACCACCTCGTCGGTGACGCGGCCGTCCTTGACCTTGCGATACGGCGTCTCGACGAAGCCGTATTTGTTCACGCGGGCATAGGTCGCGAGCGAGTTGATGAGGCCGATGTTCGGGCCTTCCGGCGTCTCGATCGGGCAGATGCGGCCGTAATGCGTCGGGTGCACGTCGCGCACCTCGAAGCCGGCGCGCTCGCGCGTCAGGCCGCCCGGGCCGAGCGCCGACAGGCGGCGCTTGTGCGTGATCTCGGACAGCGGGTTGGTCTGGTCCATGAACTGCGAGAGCTGCGAGGAGCCGAAGAACTCGCGCACCGCGGCGGCCGCCGGCTTCGCGTTGATCAGGTCCTGCGGCATGACGGTGTCGATATCGACCGACGACATGCGCTCCTTGATCGCGCGCTCCATGCGCAGGAGGCCGATACGGTACTGGTTCTCCATGAGCTCGCCGACCGAGCGCACCCGGCGGTTGCCGAGGTGGTCGATGTCGTCGATCTCGCCCCGCCCGTCGCGCAGGTCGACCAGCGTCTTGATCACCGCAAGGATGTCCTCCTTGCGCAGGACGCGCATCGTGTCCGGCGCGTCGAGGTCGAGGCGCATGTTCATCTTCACGCGGCCGACCGCGGAGAGGTCGTAGCGCTCCGGATCGAAGAACAGCGAGGAGAACATCGCCTCCGCGGTCTCGACCGTCGGCGGCTCGCCCGGACGCATGACGCGGTAGATGTCGAACAGCGCGTCCTCGCGCGTCATGTTCTTGTCGACCGAGAGCGTGTTGCGGATGTAGGCGCCGACATTGACGTGGTCGATGTCGAGGAGCGGCAGCTCCTTGTAGCCGGCTTCGGTGAGGACCTTGAGGTTCTTCTCGCTGATCTCGTCACCGGCCTCCATGTAGATCTCGCCGGTCTTCGGATTGACGAGGTCCTCGGCGACATAGTTGCCGATCAGCTCCTCGTCGGTCATGCGCAGGGCCTTGAGGCCCTTCTCGGCGAGCTGGCGCGCCTGGCGCACGGTCAGCTTCTTGCCGGCCTCGAGCACCACCTTGCCGGTGTCGGCGTCGACGAGATCGTTGATCGCCTTGTAGCCCTTCATGCGGTTGGCATCGAACGGCACGCGCCAGCCGTCCTTCGCCCGCTTGTAGGTGACGTGCTTGTAGAAGGTGCGCAGGATCTCCTCGCCGTCGAGGCCGAGGGCATAGAGCAGCGACGTCACCGGAATCTTGCGGCGACGGTCGATGCGCGCATGGACGATGTCCTTGGCGTCGAACTCGATGTCGAGCCAGGAGCCGCGATACGGGATGATGCGGGCGGCGAACAGGAGCTTGCCCGACGAGTGCGTCTTGCCCTTGTCGTGGTCGAAGAACACGCCCGGCGAACGGTGCATCTGCGAGACGATGACGCGCTCGGTGCCGTTGACGATGAACGTGCCGTTATTGGTCATGAGCGGGATGTCGCCCATGTAGACATCCTGCTCCTTGATGTCCTTGACCGAACGGGCGCCCGTCTCCTCGTCGACGTCGAACACGATGAGGCGCAGCTTCACCTTCAGCGGCGCGGCGAAGGTCATGCCGCGCTGGCGGCACTCGTCGACGTCGTATTTCGGCGGATCGAACTCGTAGGCGACGAAGTCGAGCTGCGAGGTGTTGGAGAAATCCTTGATCGGGAAAACCGACTTGAACACCGCCTGCAAGCCCTCGTCGGGACGGCCGCCCTGCGGCTCGTCGACGAGCAGGAATTGATCGTAGGACGCCTTCTGAACCTCGATGAGGTTCGGCATCTCCGCGACTTCTTTGATTGAGCCAAAAAACTTCCGTACGCGCTTGCGACCGGTGAACGTCTGCGCCATCGTTTCTCTCTCGATTCTAAATTTTGGCGGGAAGCGCGGGCGCCTCTCCGAACGGCCGCATTCCATCGCGACCATCAGGACAGGCGTCGGGGCTGCCCGGTTCTATGTGATTCGGGAGCAACCCGAACCGCCGCACTCTTCACATCTCATCGCGCCGGATGACCCGGCCGCGATGGCCTCCGAGACGAAGTGGTATTCGTCCACCCCTCTCCTCTCCGAAAGCCGGGCGCGCCTCACGCCCCGCTGGCCTTCGCTCATCCACGTCCGGCCCGTTCCGGGGGCTCTTGCTTGTCGAGGCCCCCTGCGGGGCCAGCCTTCCGGCCGAAAACCCCGGACGCGCGGGGCGCCCGAGGGTTCCGGTAGTTCCCGTCGAACATCGCCGGGCCTCGCTCGCGCGCGCCCGGGGATGTCCCTCAAGTAAGCACTCGCTTACTTGAGCTCAACCTTGGCGCCGACCTTCTCGAGCGTGGCCTTGATCTTCTCGGCCTCGTCCTTGGCAACGCCTTCCTTCACCGGCTTCGGCGCGCCCTCGACCAGGTCCTTGGCCTCCTTCAGGCCGAGACCGGTGAGCGCACGGACTTCCTTGATGACCTCGATCTTCTTGTCGCCGGCCGCGGCCAGGACGACGGTGAACTCGGTCTTCTCTTCCGCCGGAGCGGCGCCGCCGCCGGCGGCCGGGCCCGCCGCCACCGCCACCGCGGCGGCAGCCGAGACGCCCCACTTCTCTTCGAGCATCTTGGCGAGATCCGCCGCCTCGAGGACGGTCAGGCTCGACAGCTCGTCGACGATCTTCTGCAGGTCAGCCATTTTTCATTCCTATCGGGTTCGAACCAGAGATTGTGTGAGTTGAGCCGTCAGGCCGCTTCGCCCTTGGATGCATAGGCCTGGACCACGCGCGCGACCTTGGCCGCGGGAGCGTTGGTGAGCTGCGCGATCTTGGTCGCCGGGGCCTGGATGAGGCCGACGATCTTGGCGCGCAGTTCGTCCAGAGACGGCAGCGAGGCGAGTGCCTTGACGCCGTTCGGGTCCAGAGCCGTTTTGCCCATCGCTCCGCCGAGGATGACGAACTGCTCGTTCGCCTTGGCGAAGTCGGTGGCCACCTTCGGTGCCGCGACCGGATCGCCGGAATAGGCGAGCACGGTCGGCCCCTTCAGCAGGGGCGCGATGGAGGCAGCGTCGGTGTCCTTGAGCGCGATCTTGGCCAGACGGTTCTTGGCGACCTTCACCTTGGCACCCGCAGCCCGCATCTGCTGACGCAGAGACTGCATTTGCGCAACGGTGAGGCCGGCATAGTGAGCCACCACGACAACCTGCGAGGCCTTGAAGACCCCGTTCAGCTCGTCGATGGACTCCTGTTTGGCCGCTCGATCCACTGCAAGCTCTTTCGGTTTTGACGGCTTGCCCGCGTGTCCTTGTGCGGAAAGCCGCCGGTTGCGACAGCCATCCCCGCTTGCAGGTCACGCGAACCTTGGGCCGGGACGACGTTTCACCCTGCCCGCCGCTGTCGGCCTTGCGGCCTCGAACGGCTCTCCGAGGTTCGAACCAAACCGGCGCAGCCTTGTGGACTGCGCAAACCTGGATCTCTTCCCCGTCTATGCTGGCCCCGGGATCGGGATTAAGCGTCAGGCGAGACACGCCCTCGGCGCCGGCAGTCCTGGACAGGTCGGCCTTGCCTTTTCAGGGGCCTGGCCTTGCCCGCTCAAGCTCCACAACAGCTTTGGGTTTTCCCTTTCAGAGGTCCCGCCGGGATGTCCAAAAGGAAATTGACCCTACCACCGTTGCTTTGCTGAGACGCGCAAAGGCGTGCCGACAGATGAGGGCCGGCACGCCCGATGCCCCCATTTAGCCCCTGCCGGCCAGTTTGCCAAGGGGTTTCTCGGGACCGCGGGCGCGACGGGTTGATTCCCGTCAATCCCGGCCGGTCGGAACGCTGATAACCGTTGCGACCGGGGCCAGCCAGTTCCGGAGCGCCAGATTGGACCTCAAGGACGCCATCTACAGCCGTCGCGCCGTGCGCGCCTACAGACCGGACCCGGTCGACGAGGCCACGATCCGCGCCCTCGTCGACGCCGCGATCCAGGCGCCGAGCGCCATCAACGAGCAGCCCTGGTCGTTCACGGTCGTGCGCGACCGCGCCCTGCTCGGCCGTATCTCTAGCGCCGCCAAGGCGCACATGCTGGCGACGACGCCGGTCGGCCTCCTGTCGCACCATTTCAAGGACATCCTCTCCGATCCGACGTTCAACGTCTTCTACGACGCGCCGGTGCTCATCGTCATCGCCAGCAGAACGGAAGGGCCGTGGGCGGTCATCGACTGCGCGCTGGCGGCGCAGAACCTGATGCTCGCCGCCCGCGCCGGCGGACTTGGCACCTGCTGGATCGGTTTCGCGCAAGGCTATCTCGCCACGCCGGAGGGCAAGGCCACGATCGGCCTGCCGCCGGCTTACCTGCCGGTCGCGCCGATCATCGTCGGACAGCCGGCCTCCGTCCCGGCGCCGGTGCCACGCAAGGCGGCCGAGATCCGGTTCGTCGGAGCCTGATGCCCGCGATCCGCGTTGACCGTCCGGGGCCGGCCGAGCCGGCGGAAGCGCCCATGACCGATCCAGCCACCGCCCCACCTGCCGTCGCGATCGCCGGCTTGACGCGCGTGTTCGGCGAACTGACCGCCGTCGACCGGGTGTCGCTGACCATCGGCGTCGGCGAGATCTTCGGCCTGATCGGGCCGAACGGCGCCGGCAAGAGCACGCTGATCCGCATGCTGGCGACGCTTCTGCCGCCGACCTCCGGCACCGCAAAGATCGCCGGCCACGACATCGTCGCCGAACCGGCCGAGGTGCGGCGCCACATCGGCTACGTGCCGCAGCTCCTCTCCGCCGACGGCTCGCTCACCGGCTACGAGAACATGCTGCTGTCGGCACGGCTCTACGGCGTGCCGCGCGGCGAACGCCGGCAGCGCATCGAGCGCGCGCTGGCGCGCATGGGGCTCGCCGCCGCGGCGCACCACCTCGCCAGTCATTATTCCGGCGGCATGCTGCGGCGGCTGGAGATCGCGCAGAGCCTGCTGCACCGGCCGGAGGTCCTGATCCTCGACGAGCCGACCGTCGGCCTCGATCCGGCCGCGCGCGACACCGTGTGGGAGCGCGTGCTCGAGCTGCGCGACCGCTTCCACCGCACCATGATCGTCACCTCGCACCTGATGAACGAGATCGACCAGTTCTGCGACCGCATCGCGCTGATCGACCGCGGCCGCATCGTCGCGACCGGCACGCCGCACGAGCTCAAGGCCAAGGTCGGGCCGGATGCCACGCTCGACGATGTCTTCGTGGCGCTGGTCACGCCGGCCGAAGGCGAGAAGGAGGGAAGCTATGGCGATGTCAGGCGGGCCCGCCGCGCCATCCGCGATCATGGCTGAGCGCACCCTCGGCCGCGCGCTCGACGGCTACGTCACGCAAACCTTTGCCGTGGCGGCGGCCGAGGTGCAGAAGCTGATCCACGATCCGCTCGAATTGTTCACCCGCGCGGTACAGCCGGTGCTGTGGCTGATGCTGTTCGGCGAGGTGATGGCGCGGGTGCGCGGCGTCGCGCCCGGCAACCTGCCCTATCTCGATTATCTGGCCGCCGGCATCCTGGCGCAAAGCGCGCTGTTCGTCGCCATCTTCTACGGCATCTCGGCGATCTGGGAGCGCGATCTCGGCGTCCTGCAGCGCTATCTGGCGAGCCCGGCGCCACGCTCGGCGCTGGTGCTCGGCAAGGCGCTCTCCGCCGGCGTTCGCGCGCTGTCGCAGGCGATCATCGTCTATATCCTCGCCTTGCTGCTCGGGGTCGGCATCGACCTCAATCCCCTGAGCATGCTTGGCGTCGCCGTGGCCATCGTCGTCGGATCCGCCCTGTTCTCGACGCTGTCGCTGATCATCGCCTGCATCGTGAAGACGCGCGAGCGCTTCATGGGCATCGGCCAGGTGCTGACCATGCCGATCTTCTTCGCCTCGAACGCGATCTACCCGCTGTCGCTGATGCCGGACTGGCTGCGCGCCGTCTCGCACGTCAATCCCCTGACCTACGAGGTCGACGCGCTGCGCAGCCTGATGCTCAAGGGCGGCACATCGGATTACGGGCTCGCGCTCGACTTCGCGATCCTGATCGCGACGACGATCGTGCTCGTCGCCATCGCCGCGCGCGTGTACCGGCGCATGGGTTACTGATCAGCCGCCCGCAACCATGAAGCCGTCGAAATAGGCGGCAAGCTCCGCATGCGCCTCGAGCGGCAGGACGTGGCCGATATATTGATCCGGGCGAACGACGACGAGGCAGCCTCTCTCCCGGTCGATGCCGCGCATGTCGAAGATGTCCGCGCCGCGCTTGAAGTCCGGCGCGTAGACCTTTTCGTAGTCGCGCAACGCGAACCGCCCCTTCTGCGGCAGCAACAGCGCCGGCATCGTTTCGATGGCAAGGTCGCGATGCTTTTGCTGAAACACGGCGCGCAGGTCGAAGACGGAATCGATATCGGCGCCGGCGGGCGTGAACTTGCGGATCGGCGAATCTTCCGCGTCGGCGAGATAGCCGCACAGCGTGGCGATGGCCGTGATGGAGTCTCTGGCGGGCGCGAAGGCAAAGAGACGCCAGCGGCCGTCCGCCTTCACCGCATGACCCAGATGCATCGGCCTGGCATCGGCGACTCGGATGACCGGCGCCGAGTGGTAGCGCATGCCGATCGTCAGCCCGGTCGCCAGATGCTGGTGCGTCGCGTCACCGGTGAGCAGCGCAGGACGATAGCGGGTCGCCGTGCCGGCCGTGTAGCGGCCGTGCTGGACGAAGTAGCGCTGCGTCTCGGCCGGGTCGGCGATCTTGCTCGATGAGCTCAGCACCTGCGCCCATTCGCGGTCGAAATCGATGAGCTCCTTGGCGACGGCCTGACGCTCCGCCGAATAGGTGTGAAGCAGATGCGGCGCGGCGCGCTTGCGCAGCACCGAGGCCAGCTTCCAGCCGAGGTTGAAGCCGTCCTGCATGGACACGTTCATCCCCTGGCCGGCTTTCGGGCTGTGGGTGTGACAGGCATCGCCCGCGATGAAGACGCAGGGCAGCTGCTCGTGCGGATCGCCCTCGACGTCGTCGAACTTGTCGCAGAGCCGTTGGCCGATCTCGTAGACCGACCACCAGGCGACTTCCTTCACGTCGAGCGTATAGGGTTTGAAAATGCGCTGCGCCGCGGCGATCAGATCCTCGGCCGCAATGTTCTTGTTCGATACGCGTTCGCCGACGTCGAGCTTTTCCATCTCGACATAGACGCGGAACAGATAGCCGCCTTCGCGCGGAATGATGATGATGCTGCCGCCCGTGGCGGACTGGATCAGCGTCTTGCAGCGAACGTCGGGGAAATTCGTGACGGCGAGAATGTCCATCACGCCCCAGGCGTGATTGGCGGAATCGCCGTGCAGCGTTCGACCGATCGATTTGCGCACGGTGCTGCGCGCGCCGTCGCAACCGACGACGTAGCGCGCCCGGACCGTCTCGACCTCGCCGTCATGCCCGTCGCCGCCCCGCTCGAGGCGGGCGCTCACACGGTAGGGATCGTTGCCGCTGTCGATCTGCAGATCGGCGAGACGCCGCGAATAGTACGGTTCGATCCTGGCCGGAGATTTGCGCATCACGTCGAGATAGAAGTCGTGCACGCGCGCCTGGTTGAGCACGACGTGCGGAAATTCCGAAAGGCCGTCCTCGACGTCCTGCACCCAGCCGCTGCGCGTGATGTGCTCGCGCTGCTTCTCGTCCGGCTTCCAGAACGTCGTCTCGTTGATCCAGCAGGCTTCCTTCAGGACGCGCTCGCTGAAACCGAAGGCCTCGAACATCTCCATCGTGCGGCAGGCGACGCCGTCCGCCTGCCCGCGCAGCAACGGACCCGGCTTCTGCTCGACGATGCAGGTCTTGATGTCGGCGAAGGCGCTGAGCTGGGAGGCGAGCGTCAGACCGGCCGGGCCGCAGCCGACGATGAGCACGTCCACGTCGGCCGGCACCGGGCCGGACGCGCCGGCGGCAGGATGGCGTTGCCCGGGATCGGCGATCTCCGGATCGCCCGGCTGAAAGCCGTTGATGTGGAACTGCACGCGTCCTCCACGGGCCTTGTTGGGCCCTCAATTCATCCGCTCGGCATGCTAATCACGATGGCGACGAAGCGAAACAGCGCATGCATCTCATGCGGAATGCGGTCGACGCAGGCCACCGATCGAGCCGCGCTCCGCTGCGGCCGGCGGCCGCGCAATAAAAAAGGCCCGGTCGTCGCGACCGGGCCTTTTCACACCTTTGAGTAAGGCGATCTTACTGCTGCGTGCCGAACAGGGTCGGGATGTCGACCTTCACGCCCGGCCCCATCGTCGAGGACACCGAGACGCGGTTGATGTACTGGCCCTTGGCGCCGGCAGGCTTCGCCTTCTGCACCGCATCGGCGAACGCCTTGATGTTCTCGACCAGCTTGGCCTCGGTGAACGACGCCTTGCCGACGCCGGCCTGCACGATGCCCGCCTTCTCGACGCGGAACTCGACCGCGCCGCCCTTGGCGGCCTTGACCGCGCCGGCGACGTCCATGGTCACGGTGCCGACCTTCGGGTTCGGCATCATGCCGCGCGGGCCGAGCACCTTACCGAGACGGCCGACGAGCGGCATCATGTCCGGCGTGGCGATGCAGCGGTCGAAATCGATCGAGCCGCCATTGACCTTCTCGACCAGGTCCTCGGCGCCGACGACGTCCGCGCCCGCGGCCTTGGCCTCGTCGGCCTTGGCGCCGCGCGCGAACACGCCGACGCGCACGGTGCGGCCCGAGCCGTTCGGCAGGTTGCACACGCCGCGCACCATCTGGTCCGCGTGCTTGGGATCGACGCCGAGATTCATCGCGACCTCGATCGTCTCGTCGAACTTCGCCTTGGCGCGCTCCTTCACGAGCTTGACCGCCTCGTCGATCGTGTAGGCCTTGTCGCGGTCGATGCCTTCACGAACCGCCTTCATGCGCTTGCCGATGGTCATGGTCGATTACTCCGTCACCCGCAGGCCCATCGAGCGGGCGGAGCCCTCGATCATCTTCATGGCCGCTTCAATGTCGTTGGCGTTGAGATCCTTCAGCTTCTGCTCGGCGATCTCGCGCACCTGCGCGCGCGTCACCTCGCCGACGAAATCGCGGCCGGTCGCCTTCGACCCGGTCTCGATCTTGGCCGCCTTCTTGAGGAAGTAGGAGACCGGCGGCGTCTTCAGTTCGAAGGTGAAGGAACGATCCTGGTAGGTCGTGATGACGACCGGGATCGGCATGTTCTTTTCCATCTTCTGGGTCTGCGCGTTGAACGCCTTGCAGAACTCCATGATGTTGAGACCACGCTGGCCCAGCGCCGGGCCGATCGGCGGCGACGGGTTGGCGGCGCCCGCGGGCACCTGCAGTTTGAGGAATCCAGTGACCTTCTTTGCCATTGCTCACTCCGTTAGTGGTGCGGATCTCGACGGCTGGCGACCGCCTCACCTCCCACGTTGCTCTCCGCTCGTGTCCCGGACGCGGTGCAGCGCCATCAGCGCGTTTACGCGCGTCTTCGACGCGCTATGGCGATGCACCGCAGATCCGGGACCGTCACGGTCCTTTACGGCCCCGGGTCTGCAGCGCACCACGTCGTGCTGCGCTGCGCCCGGGGCACGCAACTCTAAATCTTCTCGACCTGCCCGAACTCCAGTTCGACAGGCGTCGCGCGGCCGAAGATCGACACCGCGACCTTGACGCGCGAGCGGCCCTCGTCGACCTCCTCGACCACGCCGTTGAACGAGGCGAAAGGCCCGTCGGAGACGCGCACGTTCTCGCCGATCTCGAAGGAGATCGACGGCTTCGGCCGTTCCACGCCCTCCTGCACCTGCTGCAGGATGCGGCCCGCCTCGGCCTCCGAAATCGGCATCGGCTTGTTGTCGGTGCCGAGGAAGCCGGTGACCTTCGGCGTGTTCTTGATGAGGTGATAGACCTCGTCGGTCAGGTCCATCTTCACCAGCACGTAGCCGGGGAAGAACTTGCGCTCGGCATTGACCTTGCGGCCGCGGCGCACCTCGACGACGGTCTCGGTCGGCACCAGCACCTGCTCGAAGTGATCCTCGAGGTTGCGCTGCTTGGCCTGCTCGCGAATCGACTCGGCGACCTTCTTCTCGAAGTTCGAGTAGGCGTGCACGATGTACCAGCGCTTCGGCCGGGTCGACGTCGTGGCGGCGGCGGTGTCGCTCATCTCGTAAGACCTTAAATTCTCAGCTTCCGATGCCGAGCACGAAGGTGACGGCAATACGCATGATCTGGTCGGCGACCAGGAAAAACACCGAAGCGATCGCCACCATCACGAACACCATCGCCGTGGTGATCATGGTTTCCTTGCGCGACGGCCACGTCACCTTGCGCGTTTCTTCGCGCACTTCCTGAATGAACTTGAACGGGGACGTCGCCATCCGAAGGTGTCCTGTCGCAGCCAAACGTTAACCGAAGCTTCTCGAGCCAAACGCCGCCAGGTCAAGCCCGTCGCGCGGGGCCCAGGCGGTCGGCCCGGGCCGGCGTCGCGCCGGTTCTCCGCCTGGCAAGACTGGAGGGAGCACGCCCAGTAAGGGATTTCAATGGGTTGGTCAATTCGGCGCTCGCAAGCGCCTCGGCGAATCCCTTTGAAACCCGGCTATTTGACCCGCCGGCCAGTCGCGCTGAGGTAGACGCTCCGGCATCAAAGATCAAGCGTCGCAAGCTTTCCCCCCTCGCCCATCGCAGGCCTTGCCGCCGCCCCCGCCCTGAAATGGCCCGCCGCCGGCGAGGTCCCGATCGAGCGGTGGACGTGCAGGAAAAATACGCGTCCAGAGCCCTGGCCGGCATTTACAGACTCCTCCGGAGATGGCCTATGTTACCACTTCCTCCCGGGGGCTTCAGGCGTGGTAAACGGCGGCTGGTCCGATCTCCTCACCGGCAGCGGCCATGATCGCCGTCGCCGGTTCCTCGCGCCTTTGGCCGAGGCCATCGCGCAGATCGAGCGAATTCTCGCGACCTGTATTGAGGAGGCCTGGGCTCATTTGGCCCGCTGGCACGCGCGCCCGGAGGGAAAGGCGGCGCTCTATGGCGCGCTGTTCTTCGTCTCGATCACCCTCGGCCAGCACGTCCTGATGCTGGCGCTGGCCCCGGACACCGAGTTCGACGACGCGGCCGAGCAGCGCGTCGAGAAGCTTCTCATCCCGTGCAAGGTACAGGGTGCGAGATATCTTTACGGTGTCCGCCTCGTCGTCAGGTTCAACGAGAACCGGACCGCGGTCTACGATATGTGCCGCAAGGCCGATGGCACCTGGGCCTGGTGATCGGCGCCCAATTCACCTTGCTCGGGATCGCCCGCCGGCACAATCGGCTGGACGTTAGAAGGAACCGACCGGATGGCAGGAGTGGAGGGACTCGAACCCCCAACCCCCGGTTTTGGAGACCGGTGCTCTAGCCATTGAGCTACACTCCTCCGGAAGCGGATGCGGCGGACCATAGAGGCCCGCCGCGCGGTTGTCATGCATTATAGCCGCGTCCTTTGCAAGCGCGCCGAGGCGCCTTCGCGCCCGCTTACGGGGCAGCATGGCGACCACCTTTGACCGCGACCGGATCGCCCTGTACGGGAGGTGAAAATCGCATGAATCGCCGAACCTTGCGGCCGAGTATTCGCGTCATATGGCTCCTCCTCTCCTGCAGCTCAAAGACATCGCCCTCACCTTCGGCGGCACGCCGCTCCTGACGGGCGCGGACCTGTCGGTGTCGCCGGGCGAGCGCGTGTCGCTGATCGGCCGCAACGGCTCGGGCAAGTCGACTTTGCTGCGCATTGCGGCCGGCCTGACCGAGTCGGATCGCGGCACCATTTTCGTGCAGCCGGGGGCGCTGGTGCGCTACCTGCCGCAGGAGCCGGACTTCGCCGGCTTCACGACCACCCGCGCCTATGTCGAGGCCGGTCTCAAGCCGACCGACGATCCCTACATCGCCCGCTACCTGCTGGAGCAGCTCGGCCTGACCGGCGACGAAGACCCGGCGCATCTGTCCGGCGGCGAGGCGCGGCGCGCCTCGCTTGCGCGCGTGCTCGCGCCGTCTCCCGACATCCTGCTGCTCGACGAGCCGACCAACCATCTCGATTTGCCGACGATCGAATGGCTGGAGACGGAGCTCGGCAACAGCCGCAGCGCGCTCGTCATCATCAGCCACGACCGCCGCTTCCTCGCCAATCTGACCCGCGCCACCGTCTGGCTCGACCGCGGCGCGACGCGGCGCATCGAGCGCGGCTTCGCTCATTTCGAGGAATGGCGCGACCAGTTGCTGGCCGAGGAGGAGCGCGAGCAGCACAAGCTCGCGCGCAAGATCGCCGCCGAGGAAGACTGGATGCGCTACGGCGTCACCGCGCGGCGCAAGCGCAACATGCGTCGCGTCGGCGAGCTCGCCGCGCTGCGCGAGCAGCGCAAGAGCTATCGCGCCGTCGCCGGCCAGGCGAACCTCGCGGCGGCCTCGGCCGCTCCCTCCGGCGCGCTGGTGATCGAGGCGGAGGGGATCGGCAAAACCTACGGCGATCGACCGATCATTGCCGACTTCTCCATCCGCATCCAGCGCGGCGACCGCATCGGCATCGTCGGCCCCAATGGCAGCGGCAAGACGACGCTCATCGGCCTGCTCACCGGCGCGCTGGCGCCGGACAGCGGCAGCGTGCGCCTCGGCGCCAATCTGCAGGTGGCGACGCTGACGCAGCACCGCGACAGCCTCGACGCGAACACCACGGTCGCCGATGCGCTGACCGGCGGCGGCGGCGACACGGTGATGGTCAACGGCCAGGCCAAGCACGTCGTCGGCTACATGCGCGACTTCCTGTTTGCGCCCGAGCAGGCGCGTACGCCGCTCGCGAAGCTATCCGGCGGCGAGCGCGGCCGGCTGATGCTGGCGCAGGTGCTGGCCAGGCCGTCGAACCTCCTCGTGCTCGACGAGCCGACCAACGACCTCGACATGGAGACCCTCGACGTGCTCGAGGACATGCTCGCGGATTATCCCGGCACCGTGCTGCTCATCAGCCACGACCGCGACTTCCTCGACCGGCTGGTGAGCGGCGTCGTCGCGCCGGAGGGGAACGGGCGCTGGATCGAATATGCCGGCGGCTATTCCGACATGCTGGCGCAGCGCGGCGCCGACCTCACGCGCGAGGCCGGCCCGGCGGAGCCGGCCCGGTCCGGGAAGGCGGACAAGCCGGCCGCGCCTGCGCCGTCCGCCGCCCCTGCCCCGCGACGGCGCCTGAGCTTCAAGGACAAGCACGCGCTGGAAACCCTGCCCGCCACGATCGCCCGGATGCGGCAGGAAGCGGCCACGCTTCAATCTCGACTGGACGATCCGGATTTCTATGTAAAGGACCGTGCGGGCTTCGAAAAAACCAGTTCCGCGCTCGGCGAAATCCACCACCGCATCGCCGCCGCCGAGGAGCAGTGGCTGGCGCTCGAGATCCTGCGCGAGGAGCTCGAGGGCACGCCCGGCGGCTGAGCGACCGACTACGCCCTGGGCGCGCCGCCGCGGCCTACGGGGAATCCCCTTCTTGATTCCGTCATGTCGGGTGGGCATCCTTCGATGGAACCCGAACCGCCCCGTTCGCGGTTAAGGCCGAGTGACCTTCGCCTTCCTCAGGAATTGGAACGGGAACTTGCCCTTGCAGCGTCTTTCTCGCCGCCTTTCATCGCTCTCGCCCGTCATGCTTGTCGCCGGCACGCTCATCGCGGCCGGCGCGCTCGCGGCCACACGGCCCGGCGTGGCGCTCGCCGCGAGCGGCCCCTTTGCCCCGCTCGCCGGCGCCTGGGCCGGCAGCGGCACGATCCAGCCGGGCAACGGGACGACCGAACGCATCCGCTGCAACGCCAATTATCGGCCGCGCGGCTCCAGCGGCCATGAGGTCGATCTCGACCTGCGCTGCGCCAGCGACAGCTACAACTTCGATCTCACCGGTCAGTTTGCCGCCGACGAGGGCAACCACATCAGCGGCCAGTGGACCGAGCGCACCCGCAACATCGGCGGTAGCGCCATCGGCACCGCACGCGGCGACCGCCTGCATGTCCACGTGGAGAGCGGCGGCTTTGCGGCCGATCTCTCGATGGTGACGCGTGGCCGACGCCAGAGTGTCACGATCGACTCGCCCGGCGGCGGACAGCCCGTGAAGGCGAACATCACGCTCAGCCGGCGCTGACGACGCCGGCGGCGCTTGCGGCCGGAGGGCCGGACGGGAAGCCTCATGGAATACCGCGCCCGTTACGTCCTGATCGGCACCTTCGCGCTGCTATGCCTGTTGGCAGGCTTCTCCTTCGTCTACTGGATCAAGAACACCGGCGGACTCGGCCAGCGCGCGATCTACGACCTGCGCTTCGAGACACCGGTGTCCGGGCTCAATCCCGGCGCCAGCGTTCTGTTCAACGGCGTGCGCGTCGGCGCGGTGACCGCCATCGCGCTCGACCCGGCCAATCCGAAGCGGGTGACGGCGACCGTTTCGCTCGATCCCGATACGCCGATCCGCGCCGACACCGTCGTCGGCGTCACCTTCCAAGGGCTGACCGGCGCCACCGCCGTTTCGCTCACGGGCGGCGCGCCGGACGCCCCGAAGCTCGCGAGCGAGAACGGCAAGCCGCCGCTGCTCGTCGCCGGCGCCGACATCGGCCGCAACCTCACCGAGTCGGCGCAGGACACGCTGCATCGCCTCGACACCATCCTCGACCAGAACGCCAAGCCGTTGCACACGGCGATCGACGGCATCGCCGAATTCGCCGGCATGCTCGGCAAGAATTCCAAGCGCGTCGAAAATCTGCTCGGCGGCCTCGAAAACCTGACCGGCACCGGCACGCCGAAACCGGGTCCGACGATCTACGATCTCGCCGCGGCGGGCGACTTCCCGGCGGCGGAAAAGGCGATCAAGGCGCAGCTCGCGGTCGCCGACCCGAACGCCATCATCCTGTTCGACAGCCAGAAGATCCTCGTCCGCGCCGACAACGGCACCTATACGAGCCTCGCCAATGCGCAATGGGCGGACAACCTGCCCAAGCTCGTGCAGGCGCGCATCGTGCAGAGTTTCGAGAACGCGCATCAGCTCGGCGAGGTCAGCCGGCCGCTGGAGCAGCTCAACCCGGAATACCGGCTCGAGCTCGGCATCCGCAGCTTCTATCTCGAACCGGCCCCCTCGCCCAAAGCAAAGGTCGAGATCACCGCGCGGCTCCTCGACGACAAAGGCGCGGTCCAGGACGCTCGGGTGTTCAGCGCCGCCGCGGAGGCCAAGAGCGCAGAGGCCGCCGACGCCACTGCCGCGCTCAACAAGGCCTTCGGCACGGTGGCCAAGGACATCGTCGACTGGACGGTCGACAAGCTCTCCTGACGCGGCGGCTCACGTCGCCTTCGATGCGGATGCTGCTGCGTCCGCGTTCGCGCAAACATGCTTGACGCTCCGTCAACGGCGCCGACGAAAGGCCGCTTCCTTGCAGTATTTACGCGAAACAGGCTTCCACGCATCGCTCAATTAATTCGCATTTTATGCCGCTCGACGCATCGCTTTACCGATCGATCAGCGCGCTCCGATATCCACGCAGGCGGACGAAGGGGTTACTGTCGAGTAGACGATGCGTATCATCATGTCGGTTCTCCAGCGCCTGCGCGATGCGGCGCGGACCTTTTCCGTCGATCGCCGCGGCAATGTCGCGATCACCTTCGGAATTCTCGCCATCCCGGTCGTCGGCTTCGTTGGCGCCGCGGTCGACTACAGCCGCGCGAATTCGGCGAAGGCCGATCTGCAGACCGCGCTCGATTCGACGGCGCTGATGCTGTCGAAGGAAGCCACGTCCGACACCACCGACCAGTTGCAGACCGACGCGGTGAAATACTTCAACGCCATCTACAACCGGCCGGGCACGCAGAACATCACGATCACGGCGAGCTACACGACCGCGGGCGGTTCGCAGGTCGCGGTCAACGGCAGCGCCAGCGTGCCGACCGCCTTCATGCAGATCATGGGAGTCAACGCGATCACCATCAACGGCTCGTCGACCGCCAAATGGGGCAATTCGCGGCTGCGCGTCGCGCTGGTGCTCGACAACACCGGCTCGATGGCCGACAGCGGCAAGCTCGCCGCGCTCAAGACCGCGACCGCCAATCTGCTGACACAGTTGCAGGGCGCCGCAACCAACAACGGCGACGTCTACGTCTCGATCATTCCTTTCGTCAAAGACGTCAATGTCGGCTCCGGCAACTACAAGGCCTCGTGGATCGACTGGACCGACTGGAACGCCGCCAACGGCTCGTGCTCCAAGGGCGGCGGCTGGGGCTGGGGCGGCAGCGGCGGCGGCAGCACGCAGAGCAGTTGCAGCGGCAACTGGACTCCGGCCAACCACAATACCTGGAACGGCTGCGTCATGGATCGCGGCGGCGAGAGCGCGCCGGATCCGGCCAATTACGACACCAACGTCGTCGCGCCGACGACGAGCATCACCGCGACGCTGTGGCCGGCCGAGCAATATTCAAGCTGCCCGCAGGCCGCGACGGGCCTGAGCTACGACTGGGCGGGGATGAACACGCTCGTCAACAACATGGTCGCCAGCGGCAACACCAACCAGGCGATCGGGCTCGCGCTCGGATGGATGTCGCTGACCGGCGGCGGGCCGTTCACCGCGCCGCCCATGGATTCGAACTACGTCTACAGCCAGATCATCATCCTGCTGACCGACGGCCTCAACACGCAGGACCGCTGGTACGGGACCGCATCGCAGATCGACGCGCGGCAGACGCTGACCTGCAACAACATCAAGGCGGCCGGCATCACGCTCTATACGATCCAGGTCGACACCGACGGCACGCCGACCTCGACGCTGCTGCAGCAATGCGCGAGCGATTCCTCGAAGTTCTTCCTGCTCACGTCGTCGTCGCAGATCGTCACCACGTTCAACCAGATCGGCACCAATCTCAGCCGGCTCTACGTGGCGAAATAGCCGGCCGCGGCGGATGGCGCGGGCGCCGGCAGGACCCTGGGGACGGGGTCAGGAAACCCGATCCCGGCGGTGTACACTCCGAACCAGGAATGATTCGTGGTTCGCAATAGAATGTCCATCGACTCCCCGGTCGCTGCCGATCTCATCGATGCCCCGCAGCAAACGGTAAGCCCGCCGGCCGCGCTTTCCCGTCCCCGATCCGGTACCGTGCGGAGCGTCTCGCCGCTCGTTCTCGCCGCCGCCCTCGCGCTCGTCGGCGCCGGCGTGATCGCCGCGGTCACCACCGGTGCGAACGTGGCGCTCTCGGTGCTCGTCGGTTACGCCGCCCTTGTCGGAACGATCGCGCTCATCCGCCGTCCGACACCGGCCCCCGCGCCCGCGCCGGAACCGCTCGCCGAGATCGATGCGGCCGCGCCGGAACCGCTGCCAAGCGAGCCGACGCTGCCGACGACAACGGCCGCATGGAAGCTCGTCACCACCTTCACGATCTCCGACGCCTCGCGCCTCCTGTGCAATGTCGAGCCGGGCGCTGCGGCGACGCAGGAAACGCTCGCCTGGGGCCGCGCCCTGCTCGACGCCATCAAGCAGGGTGACCTGCCGCTCGCGGCGAAGGCCGGCGCGCAACCGGGCACCGCCGACCGCGAGCGCGAGAACCCGCACTACATGAGCGAGATCACGCGCGAGGCGCTGCGCACCTGGGCGGATCGAAAAGGCTCGGTGCCGGAGTTCCTGCGCGGCTGAGGCGGCGCGTGGGCTGCGCTGCCGAACGACGCCGCCGGATCGCCCATGCCGTGCGGAAAGCGGCTGGAGCGGGTGAAGGGAATCGAACCCTCGTCATCAGCTTGGAAGATTGGTGCAGGGCCAGTTCTTTCAAGCCTCTAGCGGGATTTGGCTCCGATTTGGCTCCCCTCCCGGGCCGCTTGGGATGAACACAATACTGGAAACGTCTCTGTCGACCCGTTTAGCTGGCCGACACGCCGGCTGCAACGGCCCACCCCATGCGCCAGCAAGGCCCGACATCGGACAGATGAACGCAAGCGACTCCTGCTCCCTCCGCGTCCTCTCAACGCAAAATTGGCGATCGATTCGCGGTTATGGAATAATGCCCCCGCGCGCGTTGTTGCGACAACGAAGACGAACCCAGAGGGCGCCTGCAACAGACCGAACTAACACTCGACGAGGCAAACATACTGGAAGCCAGAGCTCTCGCGCTCGCAGGCGAGCTTCGCACGCTCTCGGAAGCAGAACGGACTAGGATTGTCACTCTCCTCGCAAAGGAAGCAGGCCTCTCCCGGATTTTCGCGCGCGCGGGCGCCCGAAAGACATCAACCGAGTTTCCCGAGAAGGCACCGGAATTGTGGTCCGACCGTCCGAAAGGCGTTCGTGAAAGCCCTGCGGACTTCATCATTCGCGTGTACGGCCGATGGATCAGGAAGGGCTTTGCACGGCCGGATCTGCGCCGTCTCGATGCTCCGCTCTATCAGGCCTTCGCCAAATGGATCGAGCGTCACCCCGCCCCAGCCAGACTTAGAAAATTCTCGAAAGAGACACGGTCAAGCCGGGTTGATCGCGAGCTTGACGAACTGAACATTCGCGAACCTGCTGACGCCTATGTGCGCCTTCCGGATGATTTCAGACGCGCCAACAGGCTCTACAGAGCCGCACTAAGGCGGCTAACTGCTACGTGACAAGTGGATGACGCCCGGCGTCTCTCGAAATCCGGATTTTAGCGTTATGTTATGACGTCTTGCCGGAGGTCAAAAGCTGACGTTGACTTCCAGGCGACTCGCTTTCACCTAACCTTCCGGAGGGGTACGCTCGCCGTGGCCCCGGGATCGAGAAATGGCCAGACCGACATCCGACAAGATTGCTTCGCGTCATGGCCGCAGCGCTCCCGCGGTCGCGCCCGCGCAGCGAACAGGTCCCGGCGCGAAGGGAAAATTCGCAAAATCCCCCAAGCTCTACGACCCGATTCCCTCGACCCCCTCGAAAGCGAAAATTGCCCTGAGCCCAGCGGAGGCTCTGCGCATCCTGCGCACCATGCAGGAGCGCGTCACCGCCATCCTGGGCGGCGCGTGGCCGAGCATTGGCAGACAGGATGGACACCATCTCCTCGACGAGCTTGAACAAGTGCTCGCTTCCGCAATCGATGTCGCATTCCAGGTCGACGCAAAACTCCTCGACGACCTTCGACGGGAAGCGCAGCAAATGACCCGGCAGATGGGCGAAAGCGTCTTCCGCTCCATCGACCTCCTCTCCTCCCGCTCCAGAAATGGTGATCAGTTCAAGCGGATATGGGATAATGGCATCGCGCTTATTGGCGCGATAACCGGAGACGAACCGAGAGGACGCCTGCAGCCGGCAGACACGACCGCCGCTGAAACTTCAAAACTGGAAGCCAGAGTCCTTGAGCTCGCAGGCGAGCTTCGCACGGTCTCAAAATCGGAACGCAAACGGCTGCTCAACCTGCTCGGGCAAGAACTGGGACTCTCTGCCACGTTCGCGGACGCCGCGATTGAAAAGAAAGCCGCGCATTTCCCGGAGAAGGCGCCGGAGCTCTGGGCTGATCGCCCGAAAGATTCGCGAGAAAGCCCGGCCGACTTTATTCTCAGGGTTTACGAGCCATGGCTTGGCTCCGGATTTGCTCGCCCGGATCTGCGCACGCTGGACATTCCTTTATACCAGGCATTTGCGAAGTGGATTGCACGACACCCAGTACCCAAGGCACTTGTAAAATTCTGCAAGGAAACGCGCGCGGCGCGCATTGAACGCGAACTCAAAGAGCTGAATATTCGCGAACCTGCTGACGCGTACCGGAAGCTTCCCAATGACAAAAAACGCGCTGACAGACTTTTTCAGGCGGCGCTACATAGGAAGCGAGCCTCGTTGACATAATCCGAAGCTCATGGCATTCTCAACCCGAGGCAAAAAGCCATGGGAGACGGAGCATGCTGGACAGACCCAAGCCTCCCCTTCGCGTTCTCACACTCAAGCAGTTGCGCGACCGCGGGCTGACATATTCCAGACAGCACATCGGACGGCTTGAGGCCGCTGGGAAGTTTCCGAAGCGCATCAAGCTGGGCGAGAACGGCCGGATCGGCTGGTTCGAATATCAGGTCGACAGGTTTCTGATCGAACGCGCCAGGGCAAGCGGCGCGGAGCTGCCGCCTGATTTTGCGGACCACGGCTGACGTCCCTCGCTTCAACGCTTCGAGAGCAAGTTACATGGCAAAGACAGCTGCCTGGGCGCGTGCGCGCCAACGACCCCGCATGTCTGCGTCGCAGACGGCGCCGCAGTTCACGTCACAGCTCGCTGAAACACTCTCCCTCATTCCGAATGCGGAATTCCAACTCCTCTGGGATGTCTGCGCATCCCATAACGACGCGCTTCCGCTCTACAGGACGGCGGTGGACGGCCTGAGCGCCGACTGGCGCGGCCGCCGCGTCTGGATGCACCCGCCGGAGGGCGCGGCCCTTGGCCCGTGGGTGGCCAAGGCCGCGACCGGCGGAGCCGAGCTCTGCGTCTGTCTTCTTCCGGCGCAGATGGAGGCGGACTGGTTTGCCGATCACGTCTGCAACAACCCGGCTGCCGAAATCCGCTTCGTGCATCGCCGCCGATCCGGCGGCGCGCTGCACGCGCTGCCGATGATGATTGTCATCTTCAGGAGATCGCAATGAGTCGGACCATTCTCCTGCCTTTCTACGACGACGCCGCACATCTCCTTAAAATGCTCATGGCTGCTGGCCTGGAGCACAATCCAAAGCGCTCCTATCACGAGACCATCAGCTTCCTGGCCGAGACGCTCGACAGCGCGCGCCGTTCCCGCCTCTCACAGTCCGACGAGGCGCTGACAGTCGTGGCGACGCTTTCATTACTCGGCCTGGCGCGGTGGGAGCCGTGCAAGGTCGAACGCATCAAAGCCATCATCGGCACGGTCATAGGCAATATCCAGACATCCGGGAGAGTCTGCTGATTCCGGCCACCTGCAGCCTGAACCGGGCGCTTGGGCGCTATGTCAAATGAATGCAGCCGTATCCGTACGATCACAGAAGTGAGAAATTGGGCGTCATCCGGAGTCGCATCAGGGAGTCTGCGGCGCGCAACGGATCGAACGGTGAGTTTCCGGGCGGCGAAAAGTGAGAGATCCGGATAAGAGTCAACTCACCGCTTGACCATGTATGCGTTGATCGCCACGCTGAACGTGTGAAGAAGCGCGTTCTTGCGACCACGATTGGAGATTACGACTACACAGAACCGGAGCGGACACGGCCTGCGGCGCAGCTGCTCGCCCTGGATATGAAAGTCACCGGCCAGCCCCTCGATCCCCACAACGAGGGCCGCATCATCAAGCCGCGCGAGCTTGTCGACATCGTCGAGCTCACCCCCCTCACCCGCAACGAGACCATCCTCTACAACCAGCTCCTCGCCCACGCCTGGAACAACATCCGCACCGTGCCCGTGCACAAGGTGCTCAAGGCCAGCCTGCGCGGCACCCACGAGAGCAACGACCGGCTGCACGAGGCCTTCGACAAGCTGATGTCCGCCTGGGTCAAGATTCGCGCCCGCGACCCGCAGACCGGCGAGTTCGCGACGTTCCGCGTCCACCTGCTCGGCACCAACAAGGAGGAGGACAAGCAGGACGGGTATTTCACCTACACCTTCCCGCCCGACCTGCTCACCATCATCTCGCAGTCGAAAGCCTGGGCCACGCTCAAATCCCACATTATGTATACGCTGCGCTCGAAATACTCGATCCGGCTTTACGAGATGATCGAGCGCCGCATCGGCCTCGACAAGCAGCACGAGGAATTCTCGATCGACCAGCTACGCGCCATGCTGGGCGTGCCCGACGGCAAGCTGGAGCGCTTCGCCGACTTCAACAAATACTGCCTCAAGCCGGCCATCGAGGAGGTCAATCTCCTGAGCGACTTCGTCGTCGAGGTCTCCGCGATCAAGGTCGGCCGCGGCGTCTCAAAGCTCCTGGTCATGTGGCTGCGCAAGTCCGCCGAGGAGCGGCGCCTCGCCCATGAGGAGCGCGAGAAGAGCCGGGTCGGTCGCAAGGCCCGCATGTCCGGCCGCGTTGAGCGCATCGCCGCCGATGCCCATCCGTAAGCGCCTGTGTAAACAGCCGCCCAATTTCTCACTTTCATGCGTGGACGGACACGCCGCGACGCCCAGTCCCTCACCCCACAGCGCCCCGTTCCTCACTTGGGCCGCCCATTCCTTCACGCGAATCCGCCCGGTTTCTCCCCCAACCCGCCCGGTTTCTCGCCTTTCGCGCCGCAAGTGCCTGATCCGACGGCGCGATTCCGCCCCTGAAATAGAATCTGAATCATTGAAGAAAGAGAATGCACCGCATCGGCTAACGGTGAGGTGAGTTCGATGCAAAAAAAGATGCGCAGAATCAGGCGCCTCGCTCACGCTCGGCGGTGAATGGCGTGGCCGCATGCGCGGCCACAAGACATGACCCCCCTCACCCTTCGCTCGCGCTAATGCGCTCGCTTCGCCGCACCTGATAGAAGCGGAATCCGCTTCGCGGATATGCTTGGTGGTGAACGCACACGCCTGAACACGCCTCAAAACCAATGGCCGTGCCTGCAGTGAGGCCGAATGGGCTCACCGGGTGGGTCAGGAAGCACCGTCACGACCAAGGGCCCGGCGCCTTGCCTCTTGTCAGGCCGGCAATGGCACTTTTTGGGGTCCGTGAGCAGCCTCCGGGGATGCGGGTGCTGTCCCGACACCCCCTCCAATGAAAGCGCGATGTCGGTGCGTTTATTTCGGTCGACCGTCACGGCACCTCACCGTGCCGCCCAAGAACTCACCGTTGGTACCGGCGTCAACATGAGGGAGTCCGAGGCGCGACTCGGGATTCCGCCCGAAACCTCACCGTTCGCAGCACGACGGATCGGCGGATTTCCGGGGCGCTTCTGACTCCCCGCCCCTTTCCTCACTTTTCGCGCGTCGTCTTGACGGCAGGTCGCAGAGCGCCCAGGCTTGATTGCTGCATGACCCACGACCCCGTGCTCATTGCCTATGCCGTCAAACGCAGCGCCAGGACCAAACGCACTCTCTGGAGCCGCATCGGCCATGCCTATCCGCACGAGACCGGCGCAGGTCTCACCGTCATTCTCGACGCCCTGCCCGCCGACGGCCGTATCATTCTCCTGGAGCCCGACGCCGATGACGATGCGCGTATCCTGCGCGACGCGATGAAGGCCGGCGTCTCCGCTCGCAAAGGCCGCAAGCCGTCCTGAATTCCTTCTTTGCGCAAATCCATATTTGCGCAGATGTTGCGACCGCGCTGCCCACGGCCATCGCTCTCGCCTCCGGATGCGTCCTGCACGGCTACGGCTGCGACGCTGCGATCATCCAACTCCGCAAAAGCATGTTTGCATGACTGGTGATTTGCGCAGTGGTGCGATTGTCGATGACGACAAATACAGCATTGCGCTTTTGCGGTTCTGCGCAGTCGCGCGAATGCCCATTCGTGCGATACACCGCTTGCACAACAATGCGCGCGCGCATTCGCACAAATCCGCTCCTGCACATTTCCTGAAAACTGCACTTGGTGGATTGAACGAATCCCGTAGCATTGATGTACACGGTTTATTTTTTTGCCCAAGTCCATTTTCACCCAAATCCATAGTTGAGGCTTTGATGATTGTTACATTTGCGTCCTCGAAAGGCGGCGTCGGCAAATCGACGACCTGTGCCGCTGTCGCCGCCGCGCTCGCGCTCGAAGGCGCGCGCGTGCTCATTATCGATCTCGACCAGAACCGCACACTCGCCCGCTGGGCGAAGAGGGGGCCTATCGACGGTCTCACCGTCAGCGCCATCGAGCCGCAGAAATTCGGTGCGTATTTCCGCGAGAGCGAAGCCTCGGGCCAGTACGACCACATCTGCATCGATCTGCCCGGCAACCGCGAGGTCACGCTGTTCAAGGCGCTCGCGCGGTCCGATCTTGTCATAATACCTGCGCAAGCTTCGGAACCCGATCTGCGCGAAGCCCTGGTGGTGGTCGGCGACATCCGCGACGTGGCCGAGACGGCCGGCCGTCATATTCCGTACCGGCTGCTGCTGACCAAGATCTATCCGCTGCGCACGCGCGTTACTGATTTTGCCTACAACGAGCTGGCGCGGCACGGTCTGCCGCTGTTCCGCACGGCGCTCGTCGAGCGTTCGGCCTATCGCGAGATGTTCCTCAACGGACAGCCGCCAACCCTCACCGAACCGGGGAAGGGGGCCGGCACCGAGATCGCCAGCCTTCTTGCAGAAATCCGCGCCGTCACCGATCAGGTGACCGCACTCCGGAAGGCAGGGTGATCATGAAGACGCAACGCCCGCCATTCCAGCCCGTCACACCCGACATCGTCGACGAGAAAATCGAACGCCTGGCCCAGGAGAAGGGGGTCGGCGTGCTCGTCAAAGCCCCGATCCGTGAGCAGGGGGGTCGGATGCCCGACCTGCCCGCGGCAGAGACGGAGCCCACTGCCCCACCCTCCGGCGCCACGCCGCGCAGCCGCATGAAGGCCGTCAACATCGAACTGCCTGACTATGTGTGGACGGAGCTCAAGATCCGCGCCGCGCATCGGCAGACAAGCGTGCGGCACATTATTATGTCCGCGCTCAGGGCCGACGGGATTTCCATCGCCGAGGCCGATATGGTCGAGGACGGACGCCGCCTTCGGGGTCGGCTGGCTGACGCCACGGGTTGACGGGAAAGCATCCCAAGATATTGGCCGACCAAGACTTCTTGGCGTGGAGCCCGGGTTCCCGGTAAGAATGGATGCGGGTTCCCGCCCGCCAGGTTTTGAACGACACTCTTATCGGGAGTTGAATGATTCCGCCCGCACACGCCCTGCCCCCGATTCTCTCGCTGAATTCGAAACGCCATGCACTCTGAAGCCGACACGTGCCGAAAATTCGTTGTGCCCAGGCTGCAGGCTCTCGGCTGGGACAGCGAACCGCGTTCCATCGCCGAGCAGCGCACGATCACGGACGGCCGCATCGTTCCCGCGGGGAAGGGGTTCATCCGCAAGCCGCCCAAGCGCGTCGACTTCCTGCTCCGCTACACGCGCGATTTTCCCCTTGCGGTCATCGAGGCCAAGGCGTCCTACAAATCAGCGGCCGATGCCGTGCAGCAGGCCAAGCAATACGCGGAAATGCTCGGCCTGAAATTCGCCTACGCGACCAACGGACACGAGATCATCGAGTTCGATTACTTCACGGGCGTCGAGCGCAGCATATCCGATTATCCAGCCCCGTCGGAATTGTGGGAGCGCTATCGCAAGGGAAGCGGCCTCACCGCCCCGCAATCAGCCGACCAGCTGCTCACGCCGTACAACCACACGGTCGGCAAGGGCGAACGCTACTATCAGCAGATCGCCATCAACCGGACCGCCGAGGCGGTTCTCAAGGGACAGCGCCGCCTGTTGCTCACCATGGCAACCGGCACCGGCAAGACGGCCGTGGCCTTCCAGATTTGCTGGAAGCTCTGGACGGCGCGATGGAACCGCACTGGCGAGCACCGCCGGCCGCGCATTCTTTATCTCGCCGACCGAAACATCCTGGTCGATCAGCCCAAGGACGGGATCTTCGCCGTGTTCGGCGACGCCCGCCACAAGATCGAATCCGGAGAGGTCGTTCACAGCCGGGAGATGTATTTCGCAATCTATCAGGCGCTCGCCGAAGACGAGCGTCGCGCGGGTCTGTTCAAAGCGTTCCCGGCGGATTTCTTCGATCTCATCATCGTCGACGAGTGCCATCGCGGCAGCGCGCGCGATGACAGCTCCTGGCGGCTTATCCTCGATTACTTCGAGCCGGCCTTCAAGCTCGGCATGACCGCGACACCGCTGCGCGACGACAACCGCGACACGTATCAGTATTTCGGAAATCCGCTTTACGAATACAGCCTTCGCCAGGGCATCGAGGACGGATTCCTCGCGCCTTACCGCGTCCACCGTGTCGTGACCGAATGGGATGCGGCCGGCTGGCGGCCAAGCAAATCCGATCTCGACCGTTACGGGCGCCCCATCCCCGACGACGAGTATCAGACCAAGGATTTCGAGCGTGTTGTTGCCTTGCGTGCCCGCACCGAGGCCATCGCGCGTCATCTCACGGATTTCCTCAAGAAGAGCGATCGTTTCGCCAAGACCATTGTGTTCTGTGTCGATCAGGATCATGCGAGCGAAATGCGCGGGGCTCTCGCGCGGCTCAATCCGGATCTGATGGCGCAGTACCCCGACTATGTCTGCCGCGTGACGGCGGACGAGGGGGATATCGGGCGCGGGCATCTCTCCCGATTCCAGGATGTCGATGCGCGGACGCCGACAATCCTCACGACATCACAGCTTCTCACCACGGGCGTCGACGCACCGACCTGCAAGAATGTCGTGCTCGCCCGCGTGGTCGGCTCCATGAGCGAATTCAAGCAGATCATCGGCCGCGGCACGCGCGTTCGCGACGATTACGGCAAGCTCTGGTTCAATATCCTCGATTACACCGGCGCCGCGACGCGCCTGTTTGCCGACCCCGCCTTCGACGGCGATCCCGTCCGGCTGACGGAAGAAGAGCTGGAGGAAGACGGCCACACCACGGTCATTTCCGATACCGGCGATGCGCCCGAAGAGCCCGCCGGAGACGAGGGGCCTGACATCGTCGAACCGCCCTCAGGCGAACGGCAGAAATACTTTTACGACGGCGGCCAGGTGGAGATTGCCGCCCATCTCGTCTACGAGCTTGATCCGAACGGCCGTCAGCTCCGCGTCGTTCGCTACACCGATTACGCCGCCGAGAGCGTTCGAACGCTCAGCCCCTCCGTTCATGACCTGCGCAAGCGTTGGGCAGATGCGGAGCAGCGCAACGAGATTATCAATGCGCTCTCGGAGCGAGGCATCAGCTTTGCCGAGCTGGCAGATTCCGCCGGCCAACCCGAAGCAGACCCGTTCGATCTTCTCTGTCATCTCGCTTTCAACGCGCCGCTCCGCACCCGCCGGGAGCGGGCCCAGCAGATGAAGCAGGAGCACAAGGATTTCTTCACCCGCTATGCACCGGAAGCCCGGCAGATTCTTGAAGAGCTTCTCGACAAATACGCAGAGCACGGCGACGCGCAGTTCGTGCTGCCCGACGTTTTGCGCGTACCGCCCATCTCCAATCACGGCCAGCCCGGTGAAATCATCCGCCTCTTCGGCGGACCCGACCAGCTCCGGCAGGCTGTAAACGACCTCCAGGGAATGTTGTATGGCTCGTAATGCAACGAACAAGAAGAAGAACGACGCGCCGCTGACCACGGCGCAAGCGCTTGGGAGCCTCATCAAGTCCGCGCGCGACATCATGCGCAAGGACAAGGGCATGAACGGCGATCTCGATCGCCTCCCCTTGCTGACCTGGATCATGTTTCTCAAGTTTCTGGACGATCTGGAGCAGCAGCGGGAAGACGAGGCCAGGCTCGCCGGCAAAAAGTTTCGCGCCGCCATCGAGCCCCCTTATCGCTGGCGCGACTGGGCGGCCAATCCGCAGGGCGTCACCGGCGATGAGCTTCTCGCCTTCATCAACCAGGATGAGACACGTTTGCCAACCGGCAAGCGTGGTCCCGGTCTTTTTGCGTATCTCCGCTCGCTCACCAGCTCCAACGGCGACAATCGCCGGGACGTGATCGCAACTGTGTTCCGCGGCGTCGATAACCGCATGAAGAGCGGCTATCTGCTTCGTGACGTCATCAACAAGGTCAACAGCATCCATTTCACAGCAAGTGACGAGCTGCACACCCTTGGTGCGCTCTATGAAAGCATGTTGCGGGAAATGCGGGATGCTGCCGGGGATTCGGGTGAATTCTACACGCCCCGGCCCGTGGTCCGCTTCATGGTCGAGGTGACTGACCCCCGTCTTGGAGAGGTTGTCCTCGATCCGGCAAGCGGCACCGGCGGATTCCTTGTCGAGGCGTTCAGCCATCTCGGCAAACAGGTGAAGACGGTCGCCGACCGGAAGCGCCTGCAGAACGAGAGCATCTTCGGCTGCGAGCCGAAGTCACTGCCCTATCTTCTGTGCCAGATGAATTTGCTTTTGCACGGTCTCGATGCGCCGCAGATCGACCCGGGGAACGCGTTGCGTTTCAAACTGACAGAGATCGGCGAAAAGGACCGCGTCGATGTCATTCTCACCAACCCGCCCTTCGGCGGCGAGGAAGAGAAGGGGATTCAGGGGAATTTCCCGGACGACCGGCAGACGGCCGAAACCGCCCTGCTTTTCCTTCAGCTCATTATGCGGCGCCTGCACCGGCAGCCGACACCCGTCGGGCGCCCTGCGCGTGCCGCGGTTGTGGTTCCGAACGGCACGCTGTTTGGCGACGGCGTCTGCGCCCGCATCAAGGAAGAGCTTCTGAAAGAGTTCAACCTGCATACCATCGTGCGGCTGCCGAACGGTGTGTTTGCGCCCTACACTTCAATTCCCACCAACATTCTGTTCTTCGACCGCTCCGGGCCGACGAAAGAGGTCTGGTACTACGAGCAACCGCTACCCGAGGGCCGCAAGAACTACACCAAGACACAGCCCATTCAGTTCGATGAATTCAAGGCCTGCATGGCCTGGTGGAGCAAGCGCGAGGAAAACGATCAGGCCTGGAAGGTGGCGGTTGATGAGCTCTTGGCTGCAGGCTGTAACCTCGACCGCAAGAACCCGCGCGGCAAGGTCGATTTTGAGCACCTGCCGCCAGAACAGCTTGCTGACGATATCTTGAAGAAAGAGCTGCGCATTGCTGAGTTGATGCGAGAGATCAAGGCCGCTCTGGGGGCAAAAGCATGAGCGCGCCTTGGCCGATGACCCCCTTGGGCGAGCTTGTAACATCCGTGAATCGGGTCGTTGTTCCAATTCCAGGGCAGACCTACCGCCAACTAGGAGTGCGGCTGTGGGGGCAAGGAGCGTATGAGCGAGAGTCCATAGATGGAGGTTTAACAAAGTACCAACAGCTATTCCGCGCGGAGTGCGGAGATATTGTTGTCAACAAGATCTGGGCGAGGAACGGCAGCGTTGCGGTAGTGGATCAGGTCGTTTCGGGATGCTACGGCTCGAACGAATTCCCGATGTTTGCTCCAAAACCGGATCGCCTTGATCCTCGATGGATGCATTGGATAACGAAGACCCGAGATTTCTGGAAACAATGCGATCAAAAATCGCGGGGCACAAGCGGACAAAATCGAATCAGGCCAGAACGATTTCTAGAAATCAAAATTCCTCTACCGCCGCTCGATGATCAGCTCCGGATTATTGCGCGTTTAGAGGAGCTGAATTCAAAGGTTATTGAGGCACGTGGTCTTCACACATCTTCGGTCCAGGAAATTGAAGCACTTGTTGTATCGACGCACATCGCGCTCTCCGAAGCTAATGAAGAGCCTCTTTCTAGCTATATTGATCTAGATGAAGACAGCGTGTTGATCGAACCTGGTGTGCCCTACCCTCAAGTTGGCGTAAGAGGCTTTGGCGGGGGATTGTTCAGCAAGCCTCCTGTGTATGGCGGTCAAACAACATACAAGACTTTCAACCGGCTTTATGAGGGCGCGCTTGTACTCAGTCAGGTAAAGGGCTGGGAAGGTGCTGTTGCTATTGCACCTGCTTCCCTTGCTGGCTGTTTTGTGTCACCAGAATACCGCACCTTCCGACCCAAACCGGATCGCGTTCTTCCCGAGTACTTGGCTACGATTGTCCCAACGCAGTTCTTCTGGGGGCGCCTCAAAGATGCGACGCGTGGAGTTGGTGCGCGTCGTGAACGGACGAGGCCAGAACAATTCCTGGAACTCAAGTTCAAGATGCCGTCTCTGCCCAATCAACAACGCGCTTTGATAGCCTTCAGAAAAATCGAAAAGGTCCGCCAGTTGCAATACGAGACCGCTGCCGAACTTGACGCCATGACGCCTTCTATTTTGGACAGAGCGTTCCAGGACGAGCTCTGACGGTCGTTGGCTCGATCATCGCGCGCTGTTTTTTCTGCAGGCCGGCCGCGAGCCCCTTTAGCCGCCATTGAGCCATCGCCCGCGCGTCCCGCAAGGCCGCTCGCTTCAGTCGTCTTTCTCCCTGCAGCATCGCGCCGCTTGAGCGGTGCAGAGCTGCAGCCTTGCCGGCCGCGCTTGCAGGCGATGGCGGTCCGGGCGGCGTCAGGGGCCGCGATCGGCGCGGCTCCATCACCGAAAGGACGCCCGCCATGACCAAGACACTGACACAATCCGACCTTGCCTACTTTACCGGCACCGAGCAGCTCTGGCGCCACAGCCTAATCCGCGGCATTCGCTACACCGACGGCGCGCGCCACGTTGCTCAGGCCGGCGAGGCCTGGTGGCTTCTGGACCGAGTTGCCTGCGCGCAGCTGGAAGCGCGATACGCGGAACAGTCCTTCCAGGTCTGGGCGCTGACCGTTCACGACGACCAGTCGGCCCACCTCGTTTGCACTGACGGCAATAGCACCATCATCTCGACCGAGCGCATCGCCTTCACCGATTTTCCGCTGCGCGAAATTACGCTCTACGTCACCGACAACACGATCCTGCTGCCGAGCGAATACTAGCTCCTACGCTGGCTTCGCCTGCCCCACTGGCGGAGCCGGTCTTTTCCGTAAATCGAAATGCAGCCTTTATCGTGGTGGGCGATCGCTCAGGACGAGACCGCTCCCGCGCTTCGCGTTATGCTGCCCTCCGATTCCGGGGAAGGGGGTCTCCGTCGATCTGTGAACTGACGCGGCCAAGGTACTGGAAAGCCAACGATAATAATTCGTCTGTACGCTGCGGTTGCTTCGCGTGTAGAATCAACCGGCGATAGGAGTTCAGTAGCCGTGCCGAGTGCCGACCAGGTCAAAGCCCTCATTGCTTCCCTTTCGGAAGGGGACGAAGGCCAATTTTACGCAGTCGCGATGCAGATTGCGGCTCATGAGGCACGTCAGGGCCACGGCAAGTTCGCGGAAGAGCTGCGCACACTTATCGACAAAGCCAAGAGCCGGAGCCGGCTCCCCTCCAAGGGTCCAATCCCGTTGGCACGCCCGCGGGGCGAAGTCGCAGAGCTCCTGACAGTCAGCTACCCGTCGACCCGGCTATCGGACATGGTGCTTGCGGATTCGACGCGGAAGAAGCTTGAGCGCGTCATTCGCGAGCACAAAGCCGTCCGCGCCATTCGCAACCGCGGCCTGGCGCCGCGGCGCAAGCTTCTGCTGGTCGGCAAACCGGGAACAGGCAAGACACTCACGGCCTCCGCCATGGCCGGCGAGCTTGGACTGCCGCTGTTCGTTGTGCGTCTTGACGCCCTGATCACCAAGTTCATGGGCGAGACGGCCGCCAAGCTGCGCCTGATTTTCGAGGCCCTGAGCCAGACGCGCGGCATTTATCTGTTCGACGAGTTCGACAGCATCGGCTCCGCGCGCGGCATGAGCAACGATGTCGGCGAAGTGCGCCGCATCGTGAACAGCTTTCTGCAAATGGTCGAACAAGACGACTCCGACAGCCTGGTCATTGCGGCGACCAATCATGTGGTCATTCTCGATCGCGCGCTGTTCCGCCGCTTCGACGACGTGATTGAATACCATCTTCCGGACAAGACGCTGATTGCCGACGCGCTACGCGCGAAACTCTCAGGCTTCAAGGCCGAAAAAATTCAATGGGCCAAGGCAGCCGCCACTGCCCAGGGCCTGAGCTTCGCGGATATTGCCCGCGCCTGCGAGGATGCAATCAAGGATGCCATCGTTCACGACCGGCACCAGATCACCCACGCGGATCTTATGAGCGCCATTCGAGACCGCAAATCCGCCGTCGCTCATAAGGAGCACACCTCATAACGACCGGGGGATGGTTTGCCGTCGCATCCTCATCTGATTGATCCACGCCCGTCAGAGACAACCCGCTTCACAAGCCCGAAATCCGGGCCGCGCGGCAGTCTGCCGTTGCCAGGACGCGCACGCGCGGCCCATGCCGCGCACCTCATCCAGGAAATCGCACAGATCGCGCCGCAGGCTCAGCAACGGGCCGAAGAGCAGAAGGCCCAGGGGATCGATGCCGGTATCGGCATTTACCTGCTCTTCGAAAGCGAACCGAATTTCGAGCTGAAGTTCGAAAGCCTCGATGTGACGCGCAGCGGCATCGAACTCTGCGCGGTCAGGCGTCTCCCCGACGGACGGATGCAGGCGACCGTTTTTGTTCCGGACGGCAAGCTCGCCTATTTTCTCAAGCGCATCGAGGCCTATCGCGACGCGGACACCCGCCCCCGAAAAGACGGGTCGACGCGACCCAAGAACGAGGATCTGGTCGCCAGCATCTCCAATATCAGGCTGGCCGCTCTTGAAGCGCTCTGGACCGACGACCTCGCTTTGTTTCCCGATGCGAACCAGGCCATCACATGGGAAGTCTGGCTGCGCCGCTCCGGCACAATCGATCACCTGGCGCGTCTCAATCAGCACGCCGAACGGCTGGGATTCACTGTTGGCGAGAACACCATCCACTTCGTCGATCGCACCATTGTCCTTGTACACGGGACGGCTGCGGCGCTTGCGCGATCAGTCGACATTCTCGGTTCGATTGCAGAACTCCGGCTTGCGAAGGTCACGGCGTCTTTCTTCACCCAGATGAACGCCGTCGAGCAGCGGGACTGGGTCGAGAACTTGGCAGGCCGACTTGCCCCGCCCGCCGATGGCGCCCCTTACATCTGTCTCCTCGATACAGGTCTCAATGCCGCCCACCCGCTCCTCGCGCCGGTCGCGGACACGAACGACCTTCACACATACAAGCCGGCCTGGGGGACGGACGATCGTCAGGGCCACGGCACCCCCATGGCCGGCATCGCAACCTACGGCGATCTCGCATCGCTGCTTGCCTCAGGGGACGCCGTACCGCTTACGCACCGCATCGAGTCGGTGAAGATCATCAATCCGGCCGATCCGCACGAGAAAGATCTCTATGGCGCCGTCACACGCGAAAGCGCTTACCGCGTCGAGGTGACGCCGGGCCGCAAACGCGTCTTCTGCCTTTCCGTGACAGCCACCGACGACCGTGACCGCGGACGCCCGTCTTCATGGTCGGCTGCGGTCGACGATCTCGCCGCAGGCGACAACGGCCAGAAAAGACTTTTCATTCTCTCCGCCGGCAACACGGACCCGGCGCAGCGGCGGCATTATCCCAATTCCAACATGACCGACGGCATCCATGATCCGGCGCAGGCCTGGAACGCCCTGACAGTCGGCGGCTACACCGAAAAAGCCATTCTCGATGCTGCACGCCACCCGGGCTGGCAGCCTCTGGCGCAGCCGGGCGATATTGCCCCGTGCAGTTGCACGTCGACGACGTGGACAAGGACGCGATGGCCCATCAAGCCGGACATTGTGCTTGAAGCCGGGAACATGGCGATCAACGGCGCCTATCCAGATCCCGATTACATCGACGACGCGCTTCAGCTCCTCTCGACACATCACAACTTCACACGCGACCGGCCGCTGACGACCTTTGGCGACACGAGCGCTGCAGCCGCCGACGCTGCGCGCATGGCTGCCGCACTCTGGGCCAAATACCCTAATTTCACCCCCGAGACCGTGCGTGCGCTCCTGGTTCATTCCGCCAGATGGACACCCGCCATGCTCGCGCGTTTCACCACCGCAGACGCCACGATCAATTACGAGGCGCTCTTGCGATGCTTCGGCCACGGCGTACCGGACTTCGGGCGGCTGATGTCGAGTGCGGACAACGCCCTGACGCTCATCGCGCAAGGATCCATTCAGCCCTTCTTCAAGGAAGATGGCACCGTCAAGACGCGCGAAATGCGCCTTCACGCACTGCCCTGGCCCGAGGATATCCTTCGCGATCTTCAGGACACACCGGTCACCATGCGCGTGACCCTCTCCTATTTCATTGAACCCAGCCCCGGCGCACGCGGCTGGACCTCCAAATACGGCTATCAGTCCTTCGGCCTGCGCTTTGCGGTCAAGACGGCGCTTGAGACGCGGCAGGCATTCGAGGACCGCATCAACAAGCATAACCGCGACGACGATTACGAGGCGCCGGGCCTGAGTGATACCGGCCGCTGGCGCTTTGGATATCCGTGGCGCTCGCTTGTCACCCTCGGCTCGATCCATTCGGATATCTGGGAAGGAACCGCGGCCGATCTCGCGTCACGCGGACATATCGCCGTGTTCCCCACCATCGGCTGGTGGAACAAGCGTCCCCAACTCGGCGCCTGGGAAAAGGACGCCCGCTACTCGCTCATCGTGACCATCGAAACACCTGGGACCGACGTCGATATCTATACGCCGGTCGCCAATCAGATCGGCGTGCCGGTCGTCATCGAAACCTGATTGCCCGTTCTTCGGGTGAGGGTGCGATGCAGACGACGGCGGGAGTCTCCTTCCTTGCGCTTTCTCTTGCGACTTTGACGCTCCCTAGCCGGGCGCGCCTTGCGGTCAATGCCCGGCCCGCTCCGTTCGCTTCGCTCCCGTGTTGGGCATGACCGCCGCGGCCTCTCCGCCCGGCTCTCTTTTCCGCGTCTCTGACGAGAAAACCGCTTACGGAAAGGAGAACTCTCATGTCAGACGCAATCGCAATCCCCTTCAGCAAGCTCACCCCCTGGGACGGAAATGTCCGCAAGACCGGTGCCGCGTCCGGTATCGACGAACTTGCCGCGTCCATCGCAGCCCACGGCCTTCTGCAATCGCTTGTCGTGCGCAAGACCAAAGGCGGCAAATATCACGTGATCGCCGGCCGCCGGCGCTATCTCGCCCTCAAATCGCTCGTCGAATCGGGCGCCATGCGCAAGGATCAGGGCATTCCCTGCACGGTGACCACTCCGGATGCGTCCGCGACGGAGCTGAGCCTCGCCGAGAACATCATCCGCGCGCCGATGCATCCGGCTGACCAGTTCGAGGCGTTTCGCGACATTGTTGATGAAGGCGCCTCGGTTGCCGATGTGGCAGCGCGGTTCGGCGTGCCCGAAGGCTTGGTTGTCCGCCGCCTGAAGCTGGGACGCCTGAGCCCGGTCATTCTCGACGCCTATCGCAGCGACGAGCTGACCCTCGAAGAGGCCGAGGCCTTCACGCTCACCGACGACCGGGAGACGCAGGAGCGCATCCTCTCCGACCTGCCCGACTGGCAGCGCAACGCGTCGACCATCCGGCGCATGCTCACGCAGGGCGAAGTGCCCGCAAGCGACAAGCGCGTGCGGTTCGTCGGTCTCGATGTCTACGAGGCCGCGGGCGGCGCCATCCGTCGCGACCTGTTTGTCGGCGAGGGCGGCGGTTACGTCCAGGACGTCGAGTTGCTCGACCGGCTCGTTGCCGAGAAGATGGCGGCTGCCAAAGCCGAGATCGCGCATGAAGGCTGGGCCTGGATCGAAGCCGTCGCGGACATCGAGTACGGCGCGCTCTCCCGTTTCGGACGCGTCTATCCGGAAAGCGCATTCGCGACCGAAGAGGAGCGGCTTGAGCATGAACGCCTGAGCGCTGAATACGATGCTCTCGTTGACGACGACGACGCGGACACGGACCGTCTCGACGCGATCGAACAGCGCCTCTCGGAACTGCAGACGGTCGACCGCTGGCCTGCGGAGTCTCTCGCCACTGCCGGTGCAATCCTGCATCTCGACTATGACGGGGAGCTTGTGGTCGAGCGTGGCCTTATCCGGCCCGAAGACCGCAAGGCGCTCAAGACCACGCGCGCGACGGCATCCAATCCTGCGGCGCTGCCGGCATCGCTCGTTACGGATCTGACGGCGCAGAAGAGCGCGGCCATCGGCGCCGAGCTGCTTGCGCGTCCTGACATCGCCCTCGCGGCGGTCGTGCACGCGCTTCTGCTGCAAGCACTGTATCTGCACTCAGATGTGTCAAGCTGCCTGCAAATGTCCCTGCGGGTGCCCGACCTGAGCCGCATGGTTGCCGAGCCGGACCGGTCGAGCGCTCTTGCACGTCTCGAACAGGAGCGTTCCGCGGTGTTTGCGCAGCTTCCGGACGATCAGGGCGCGCTCTGGGACTGGTGTCTTGAGCGCACGCACGACGAGCTCCTGCGCATGCTCGCGTTTGTCGCGGCAATCAGCGTCGATGCCGTCCAGGGCAAGAGCGAGCAGCTCGATTCCGGCAGGCTCACGCACGGCGCACAGCTTGCGGCAGCGCTGTCGCTCGACATGCGCGCGTGGTTCGTGCCCGGTGCGGAGAACTACTTCGGCCGCCTGAACCGGCCGGGCATTCTCGCTGCGATTGACGAGGCAAATGGCACGCACGCGCCCAGCCTCGAAAAGCTCAAGAAATCCGAGCTGGCCGTACGGGCCGAGGCCCTTATCGCCAATACCGACTGGCTCCCGCCCTTGCTGCGCGGCAGCGACAAGACCGCGGCCTGAGCGGTCCGGCCGGCCGCGCCTTCGGGCGCGACCGGCCTTTTTGCGGAACAAATTGACGTCCGCAGGCTTTGTGTCTATAATTAGACATGAAAGGCAGGATTAGACATAATGGGCGCGACCACGGATTTTGAACTGCCGACCGCCGCTCCCGGCGTGCTGGCTCCGGATGCCCTGCGTGACACGCGGGTGAGGGAGCGGCTGTCCCCCGGCGCGGTGCGCATGTTCATGAGGCTGGCCGACCTCTGGACGCTCGCCGTCGATCAGCGTCGCGCCCTGCTGGGCGATATCTCCCGCCCCACTTACCATAATTGGAACAGCGGCAAGATCGGCACGCTGAGCAGGGACCAGCTGGAACGCATCTCGCTTGTGCTCGGCATTCACAAGGGCCTCAAGCTGCTGTTCGCCGACGAGGCAAGCGCCATGCGCTGGCTGAAAAGCCCCAACCGCGACCTGCCCTTCGGTGGCCGCGCGCCGCTCGACCGCGCGCTGCAGGGAAGCATTGACGATCTTTACGCCGTGCGCCGCTACATCGACGCGTGGCGCGGCATGAAATGACCCCGCCCGCTTCCGCGCGGGTGCGCGCGTCAACCCACCGTCTGATTGCCAGCCGTTTCCCGCCCATCGGCGTGTTCGACGATCTGACCCAGGACAAGGACGACCTTGCAATCGCCTTCCTGCTGGAATCGGCAACCAACGATCGCCTCGGGATTCTCTCCGGGCGCCTGTCGCTGTTGCCTCCCGAGGAGATCGTGCAAGGGCCTGGCGCCACGCTCGTCATGGGAGCCTTTCTGCATGCGGACCCTGCCGGCGGACGCTTCACCGATAGCCGTCTGGGGGCGTGGTATGCGTCTCTGGATGTCGAGACCGCGATTGCCGAGACGGTCCACCACAGCACGCGAAGGCTCAGGCTCTCCGAGGGTGTCTTTCCGGCCAGCATCCAGATGCGCGCGCTTGTCGCCCGCATCGACTGCCGCCTTGTGGATTTGCGCGGCCTTGGGAAGAAGAAGCCCGAACTCTACGATCCCGACGATTACCAGTCCTCGCAGGCCTTCGGCGTGTCTTTGCGCTGGCCGAAATCCGGTGAGGGGGCCAATGGACTCACCTATGACAGCGTGCGCCGGAAAGGCGGCGTGAATGTCTGCGTCTACAAGCCGTCCCTTGTGCGCCTGCCGGTGACTCAGTCCGATCATTATGAATATCGTTGGGATGCTCGGGGCCGCGTGAGTGTCCTGAAACTCAGCAATGTTGAGCAGGGGCCGGGCCGATGACCCTGATGACGAGCATAGAGCCTCAGGACTGGCGGGATCTGGAGAATTCCGTTGCAGGCATTCTCCAGGAATGCGGCATGGCGGTGCAGCAGCAGGTGCATCTGCCGCTGCCGCGCGGCGCCGTCGACATCGACGTCCTGGCCGAAGACACCGTCGACGGCATCACGCATCGCATTGTCTGCGAGTGCAAGAACTGGCGCACAAACGTGCCGCAGGAAAAGGTGCATGCCTTCCGCACGATCATGCAGGAAACCGGCGCCAACCGCGGCTACATCATCTCGCGGACGGGGTTTCAGGCCGGCGCCCATGACGCGGCGCAGGCGACGAACATTGAGCTGGTCACCTATGCCCAGTTTCAGGAGCGATATTTCCAGAAATGGTTCAACGCACGCCTCTGGTCCATCGAGCGCGCCATCGGGAATTTCAACGTCTATTACGAGCCGCTCGGCAGGCCCGGCTATCACTTCCTGCGGAACGACGAACAGCGCGCGGCCTACGATGCCGTCTGGAGCAAATACTGTTTCGCCGGCACGATGCTGATGCACTTCTCGCCTTACACACGCATGGTTGCCGCCAACCAGCCGCCCGTGCCGTTGCCTCTGGACGTGCGAGAGCTCGAACGCCACGGTTATGCGGTGCCGGAGGACGTGAAGGCGGCAACCGGCTATCGCGAGCTGCTTGCCTTGCTGGAGACCTACGCGCGCGAGGGGTTACAGGAATTGCGCGCGGTGAACCCGATTACCGCCGGCAAGGCCGAGGGCGAGTTCGACGAGGAGCTTGATGCGCCGATGCCCCCTGCCCGGCGCTGAATTGTCGTAATCTATATTATCACTTTGCATTTTCTCTTTTTGAATCAGTTGCTTATCAGCCGATTCTACTCCTCTTTTTTAGTTTAGGATATCACTGGTTGAAGATTTGCGGGTCTACAGCGTGACCGCCTATCATTGCTCCCGCTCAAGCGCAGAATGCCGGATTTTCACAAGGCGTCAGATACTTGGACGTCCCAAGGGGCAGCCTGCGAAAAAAAGGGCCGCCGGGTGGTTTCGGCGAGGCCGTGATGAGGGATTAGCGGCATGCAAGGGGGCCGGCCAGCGGCGGCCTCCATAACCACTGTTGCGCGAAGCGAGGAGGTCGATGCCAAGAGCACTTAACAAAATTACCAAAGGAGGTGTCGGCTATCAGCGCCCTCCTGCCATCACCGCCAGCATCGATGCCGCCTTGAAGGAGGATCTCGACGAACAGTTACGACGGGCGAAAATCCACAATCCCTCCGATCCGGACTACATGCCGAGCGAATGCCTGCTTCACCTGGTGCGCGAGGCCCGCCTGTCCGGCAACAAACGCGCAGTGGACAGGCTTCTTCCCCCTCTCCTCGCGCGCTGCGAGGTCAGGCTCAAGCGGACGATTCCGGATAGCTGGCCGGATGCGGAGGGAATGCGCGACGATGTGCTCCAGGCCTTCTGCGAGCTGATTGCACGTGTCGGCACAAACCATGATGCGACGATGCTCGACATCTTCGAGTGCAAGTTCAACAAGGGTCTTGCGACTCTGCGTTACCGGCGCCTGAGAAAAGAAAACAACCGCATCAAACTGTTCCGCAACATCGGAGAGGAGGTCGACGATGACGGCAATCCAGTCGACCCGGACGACACGCTGAGCCGGTTGTCGCGTGCGGCACAGACGCCGGCTGGACAAGAGGATTTCGTTTATCTCGCCGAAATGCTTGAGGCGATAAAGGAACTGCCTCCCGCACAGCGCAAAGCCGTCGAACTCTGCTGCCTGCAGGGCTACGCGCCAGGATCAGAGGATCCGGACGAGATTACTGCCGCTACCATTTGCGGCATCTCCGGCACCGCCGTTCGCAAGAACCTGCGCAAGGCGGCCGAAAAACTAAAAGCACGATGAGGAGAGTTGATCATGACCACCAGCCCCGCAACGCCACTGGACGACGTGCTGCACGCGTTCGCCATGGCCAAAGCGGTCCCCGATCCGGAGACCCTGGAAGAATTCACGCGCAATTATCCGGAGTACGCCGATGCGTTGACGGATTTCGCCGTGCAGTTACTGCTCGACGATGCGATCCCGGACGAGGCAGAGGAAATTGGCGACAGCGAAACCGTCTCGCCGGCTGTCTCCCGCGCAATCAGCTACTTCCAGAATGCCGTCTACGAGGTTGAAAAGAAGTCGGCGGCGCCGCTGCATTCTGTTCCGCAGACCAAGAACCTGTTTGCTGACATGGATCGCGCACGGTTCCGATCGGTCGCAAGCAGCTTGCATGCGAATAACACCTTCATGATCAAGCTGCGCGATCGGATGATAGAGCCGGATTCGCTCATATCACGAACCGGCTTTTGCCAGAAGGTCGCCCAGGAACTCGGCGAACCGATTGATCTTGTCGTTGCCTACTTCAAGGGTGAGCAGGTCATCGCGCGCGGACAGCACTTCAAGTCGGACGAAAAGCCCGCTGTCTCCAGGCGTGAGACCTTTGAGGAGGCAGTCCGCAATTCCGGTCTGACACCTGAACAGCAATCTTATCTTCTTGGGTTGTGATGTCCCGTGAAGTCATTTGAGACCATCAGGGATCTTGCCGCACAACTCCATCTGGAGCTTGTGCAGAAAGGAGCCAACCCCCAGGCTCCGGAGAGCCTGATCGCGCATGCCATCACGCATTTCGATCTCGAACTGACTTTCCTCGAACCCGCCAATCCTGCGCTAAAGGGCGCGAAAGCGCTTTTCGACGAGCAAAGCGGGACGATTTGCGCGGCGAAGATCGGGTCTCCCGCAGAGCGGGCCCTGGTCGTAGCTCACGAAATCGGACACCTGGTAGCGCACGCCCAGTCCTGTTCCTGCGCCGAAGCAGACATCGATCCCTCGCGTTCGACTGAAGCCGCGCCCGTCGGCTTACAGAAAGTTGAGGATTACGGCGTCAGAGAGCGGCGCGAACTGGAGGCCAATGTCTTTGCCCGGGAGCTGTTGCTCCCGCGTTTTCTGGCAGCCAGGTGGTATGTTGAAGACGGAGATGGTGCTGCGGGCATTGCATCACGATCAGGGCTCCCCCTTCCTCTTGTGCGGCAGCAAATTCTTGATGCCGTCCTGCTGCCGAAGATAGAGGCTGAAGAGCCGAAACCTCCCGTCCTATTCAAGCGGGATCCCGCTCAGGAACGGGCAGCAGCGCACCGCAATTCTCCCTACCAGCTTCGTGCCGGTCCGGGCACGGGCAAGACGCGAAGCCTTGTCAGTCGCATCCAGTCATTGATTGCCGATTCCGTGCAGCCCGCCGCCATTCTTGTGCTGACATTCTCAAACCGGACCGCGGCAGAGCTCTCCGAACGTCTCGCTCTCGCCCTTGGCGACAAGGCCGCCGCCCTCTGGGTTGGCACGTTTCATGGGTTTGGCCTCGATCTGGTCAGGCGCTTTCACGACAAACTTGGCCTGCCGCCAGACCCAACGCTGTTCGATCGCAGCGACGCAATCGCCGTGCTCGAAGACATCCTGCCGACGCTGCCGCTCAAGCACTACAAGAACTTATGGGATCCAGTGATCGTCCTGCGAGATATTCTCCAGGCCATCTCGCGTGCCAAAGACGAGGTCGTCACAGCGCCGGAATATCGCAAACTCGCTGATGCGCAGCATGCTCGCGCCGTGGCTTCCGGAGATTCCGACGCCATTAAGGCCGCAGAGAAGGTTCGTGAAATTGCATCCGTCTATGAGCTTTACGAGAAAGCGAAGCTTGAGAGGCAGGCCGTTGATTTCGGCGACCTCATTATGATGCCGACATTATTGTTGGAGCAGGATGACGCTGTCCGCGCGACGACGCGCCTCCGGCACCGTCACATACTGGTGGACGAATATCAGGATGTGAATCGCGCCAGCGTGCGCCTGGTGAAAGCTCTTGCAGGAGACGGGAAGCAGCTTTGGGTTGTCGGCGATGCACGGCAGTCCATCTACCGGTTCCGGGGGGCATCTTCCGCCAACATGGCAGCCTTCGCTGCTGATTTTCCGGGCGCCGTTTCAGAACCCCTCGAAATCAATTTTCGATCCACGCAGAAAATCATCGACTCCTACAGTGCCTTTGCGAAAGGCATGACGATGCCGGCCGAGCTCACCGAACTGAGGCTCGTAGCCAGCCGCGGTGAAGGCGACCATACCCCCGAGATTCGCGGCTTCAATCTGCCGGACGATGAAGTGGCAGGCATCGCTGCCAGCATCAAGGAGCTAGAAAAGGAAGGTGTCGCGCTCCGGGATCAAGCCGTCCTGTGCCGGACCAATCCCCGTATTGACGAGTTCGCCAAGGGGCTTGAGGCGCGTGGTATTCCCGTTTTGCACCTCGGAAGCCTGTTCGAGCGCGAAGAAATCCGCAATTTGCTCTCTCTTCTAACTCTCGCCACTGACCGCTTCGGGGCGGGACTGGTGCGCATCTGCACGATGCCTCGGTATCAAACGCCGATCCAGGACGTAAAGCGGATGCTGGACCACCTTCGAGGCGGGGATAAACCTGCCCTTTTGCGCCTTGATGAGCTCTCGGGCCTGCCTGGCATGTCTTCGCACGCATCCGCAGCCATCGCACGGCTTGCAACCGATTGCGCCGGCCTAAAGCCTGCACAGGGAGCCTGGGACTATCTCACCACCATCCTTCTGGACCGCAGCGACTGGCTCCGTTCACTTGCCGCCAGCACCGAGATCGCCGATCGCATGCGCTGCATTGCGGTGTGGCAGTTTCTCAACTTCCTGCGCGATCAAAGCCCTGTCTCCAGAGGTTCGCCTATCCACACGGTGCTCGACCGTGTCCGCAATCTCGTCTTGCTTGCCGAAGAACGAGACCTGCGCCAGGTCCCGGAAGCCGCGCTGCAAATGAACGCGGTGCGGCTGATGACCATCCATGCCAGCAAAGGCCTTGAATTTGAGGCTGTTCATCTTCCAGGGCTGGTCGTAAACGGCCTTCCGGCCAAATATCAGGGATTGCGATGCCCTCCCCCCGAGAACATGGTGGCCGGCGCTTCCGGCTCCGTTGCCGAGCAGGGTCGGCAGGCGCACGAGCAGGAAGAGGAATGCCTGTTCTTCGTTGCGATGTCGCGTGCCCGCACGCATCTGCGGATTTATTTCACGAAGCGGCAGGAGAATGGAAACAACCGGAGCCCGTCGCCTTTCCTAGCGCGCGTCGAGCCAAAGATGCGCCGTATCGACCCCGCACCTACCCTACCGCTACCGGCTCAGCCGCCACTGACCAATATTCGGGTGAGGATGCCGGACGACTGGTCACTAACCGATCGGCGCGTCATTGCCTATGAACGTTGCCCACGACGTTTCTTCTATACACACATGCTCGGTATCGGCACCGCGCGCCGCACCACGCCCTTTGAACGCACGCATTCGTGCATCTATGAATTGATCGGCTGGTTATCCCAAACACGGATCACAGCAGCTCCATCACGCGAGGAGACCCATTCCGCCTTTGACGAAATATGGGCAAGGCTCGGCCCGACGGAGCCGGCCTATGCCGCAGATTATCTTGATCTGGCGCGGAGCCTTGTCGACGGGCTCGTTGAGGCGGGCGCAGGGCGGAGATTCCGTGAAGCCGAGCCCCTGGCCATCGACTTCACCAACGGACGCATCCTGATCGAGGCCGCGGAAATCGCCGAACGCTCGGATGGCGTCATCGTTGTCAGGCGCATCCGCAGCGGTCACCGCGGAGAGAAGGAGTTCGATAAGCTGGAATACTTCCTCTACCAACAGGCGGCCACCCGGCATTTCGGAGCCCGCGCCGTCGTCGAAGCCATTCACCTGACGGACAATGAAGCGGTCGATGTCCCTCCGCTGAAGCCCACGCAGGTCGCAAACCGCGTCAAGAAGACGGAAATTCTGCTCAACGGCATCAATGGCGGCGCCTTCGATCCGTCACCGGACTCCTTTACCTGCCCCCGGTGCCCGCATTTCTTCATTTGCGCAGCGACGCCTGCCGGCGATCTCGACATTCGCTGAAAATTTTCCAGCAGCCGGTTTCGGCAAGCCCATGTCGATGGATTACCGGATCAGGAGACGGTGACGGCAATCTCGCCGGTCACGGGTTCTCCCTGATCTGGGAGTCCAACATGAAGAACATCAACATCTTTTATCAGGGTGAAGGCGTAACCGCGCTCGAACACGTCGAGATCGGAGATCACGAAACCTTCGGCACACTGCGCGACGTGCTCGCCAAGAAGCACGATCTGGCTGGCGACGCATGCCTGTTCATCGAGGACGAGGCCGAGCCGATTGCCGACGACGCGCCCATCGCGAGCAAGGCCGGCCGCGCGGGTGTCAAGGTCCACATTCATCGCTGCCGCGCGATCCAGGTCACGGTCCACTTCAATGACAAGTCGGTGCACGACAAGTTTGCCCCCGGCGCGACCGTCGCCCGTGTCAAGCGATGGGCTGCGATCCGGAAATTCGGCATGACGGAGGAAGAGGCAAGCGACCACCATTTGCAGCTTGCCGGCACAACCGTTCAACCCGATCCGGGCACGCATATCGGCACGCTCGTCACGTCCGGGAAATGCACCATCGAGTTCGATCTCGTCTCCACCCCGAAGGTCAACGGCTGAACCGATGAGCACGCAAACCATCGGCGCGCCTGACGAGCGCGCCTTCCGGGCGGACGCGGCAAGACCCGCGTTCCGCCTGGCGCAGGCCGAAGGGCGCTTTCGTATCATCAGCATCGCGTGGCCCGTGGTCCTCGCCGGCGTAACCGCCGCCGACGGCACCGAGTTCTGCCTGCGGTTTGACTGCACAGGCTATCCGGCGACGGCACCCACAGCGCGCCTGTGGGACGTCACGCGGAACACACCTCTCGCGCATGCCTTCTGGCCCGGCAGCAAGGGCGGCCGCGTGAAGGCGGTGTTCAGAACCGACTGGAAGGACGGTACCGCCCTCTACCTTCCGTGCGATCGCGTCAGCATCGAAGGTCACGACAACTGGCGTCGAGAGACACCGACCATGATCTGGAGCCCGGCACGCGGAATCACTCAATACTTGGAGATCGTTCATGAGCTTCTCAATTGCGGCGATTATCGGCCGCCTGCTCGCTCCGCGGCATGAGCTGTCCTGCTCCTGGTTGCTGTGGCAGCGATTGACCGCCAGTTTGCGCGAGCGCGGACGCAGCGAAACCCGCGAGAGCGGTGCGTTCCTGCTTGGCCGCCAAGAGCCTGGACGGCCGGCGCGGATCGTCGATTTCATTCTCTACGACGACCTCGACCCGCATAGCCTGGACAGCGGCATCATCCGCTTTGACGGCAGACATTTCGGCAAGCTCTGGTCGATCTGCCGCTCCCGCGGCCTCACCATTGTCGCCGATGTTCATGTGCATCCCGGCGGCTCCGCGCAAAGCGCGTCGGACAAAGCGCACCCGATGGTGACGCAGGCCGGCCATCTGGCGCTGATCCTGCCGCACTTCGCACGCGCGCCTGTTCGGCGCGAAGACATCGGTATCTATCGTTATCTCGGCAATCAGGCCTGGCACACCGTGCCGCGTGCGCAGCGGCGCGCGTTTTTTCACATCGGATTGTGAGGTTCATCATGAATGCTTTCACCCCGGCCGATACGTTACACCGCCTCGCGAAGCGGGCGATGGACAACGGCAGCGCCCGCAGCCGCGAGGAAGCGGAAGCGCTGCTGCGCGGCTACAGAATCGCAATCACAGTCGATGACACGGCGGCCGCCGATCGCCACCATCAGACCGCAATTCTCACCGCCGTCGCGCTCGGCCGCCGTGTTTTTCTCGGCGGCGTCACCATCGAGGGAAATCTGGATGTCCCACTTGTTGCGCCCCTGCCCTTCGGCACCACACTCGCGCAAGCCGTCACGGCGATTGGCGGCATTACCTCCAGCACCCCGGCCGGCGTCCCGATCCTGCGGGTTGGGAATAATCCGGCTGAGTCTATGGCAGGGTTCTGCGTGCGCCTCGTCTACGCGGGATGGCGCGGCGGGGTCGTTCCGAACGACGCCGAGGGTATTGCCGCCGATGCGGGCATGCCCATGGCGCTCGCTCCAATGCTGGCCGCCGCGTTGGGTGTCAATGAAGCCTTTCTGCATCTCTCCGGCGAAATGCCCTCGGCTGGACGCCGGTGCGTCGGATTTTCGCTTTTGGATCTTGCGGACCCCAACTGGCTCGACGCAAGCACGCCCGATCCCGCGCTTCGATATCTGCCCACGCAACTATGGCTGATCGGTCTCGGCCATCTCGGGCAGGCATTTCTGTTTGCGCTCGGCCTGCTTCCCTATCAACACCCGTCCGATCTCCGCCTCCTTCTCCAGGACGACGACATCATCACGCCCTCGACCGAGAGCACTTCGATTCTCACGGACGCCACCATGGTCGGCAAGAAGAAGACGCGGGCCATGGCGGCATGGGCGGATCGGCGCGGTTTTGCAACGACTCTCACGGAGAGACTGTTCGACCAGCATACCCGCCGCCAGCAGCATGAACCCGCCATTGCTCTATGCGGACTCGACAACGCCGCGGGCCGCCGCCAGCTCGATTTGGCCGGATTTGATTTTGTTGCCGAAGCGGGCCTGGGCCGCGGTCATGCCGATTTCCGGAGCATGCTGATTCACACGCTGCCCGGCGAAGTGCCAGCCGCCAAGCTGTGGAAGGGCGTTGATGCCGCCGAAGGCGCGATCGACGCTGCGGCCTATCGCAAGCTTCAGGAGGACGGGTCGCTCGATCGATGCGGCGTGACCTTGCTCGCCGGGAAGGCTGTCGGCGCACCGTTCGTCGGGGCCACCGCAGCGACCATCGTCATCGCGCAGGTTCTGCGACTCCTGCACGGCCTGCCGGTCGACAGGCTGGCAGAGTTGAACCTCACCAATCCCGACCACCGTCGAACCGCGCCGCAACGCAATGACTTTTCGGCGCTCAACCCGGGTTACGTCCCAGTGCCGGATGACGGTTAAGGGCTATTTCCGCACCGCGGCCGATCAGGCACCGCGGCAGACAGAAATCCGTTCACTTTATGTTCGTCTACATGCTATGGTTGCACCATTCCAAACAGCGGCATTGGCCTGACGAACAGGTTTAATGGGGGGGGAAACGTGGCCAGTTTTCAGTTCCTGCACACCGGAGACATCCATCTCGATAGCCCTCTCAAGGGCCTGTCCGGACATGACGGGCCGGCAGCGGAACTCATCCGCACGGCAACGCGACAGGCGTTTGCCAATCTCGTGGACGCAGCAATCGCAGAGCACGTCGCGTTCGTCATCATCGCAGGCGATCTCTATGACGGCGACTGGCGCGATTACAACACCGGTCTCTTTTTTGTCCGTCAGATGGGCCGCCTCGCAAGCGCGCAAATACCGGTCTACCTCATCTGGGGAAATCACGACGCAGAAAGCCAAGTCACGAAGCGGCTCAATCTGCCGGACAATGTCAAGGTGTTCCCGTCCCGCAAGCCGCAGACTCTCAAGCTGGACGGTCTGCCCGTCGCCATTCACGGACAAAGCTTCAGGCAGCGCGACGTCACCGAAAACCTTGTGCCCGCCTACCCTGCTCCAGTAGCAGGCTGTTTCAACGTCGGCGTACTGCACACCGGCCTCGGAGGCGTGGGCGGCCATGCCAACTACGCCCCGTGCAGCATGGATGACCTTGTCAACAAGGGTTATGACTACTGGGCGCTCGCACATGTCCATCAGCGCGCGGTGCTCCACGAACGCCCGCATGTTGTCTTCTGCGGCAATCTTCAAGGCCGCCATGTGCGCGAGACTGGCCCCAAAGGCGCATGCCTCGTTTCCGTCAAGGATGGAGTCATCGATGATGTCACCACCATCCGGTGTTCGGTGGTAAACTGGACACGGCTGGATGTCCCCGCTGACACAGCCGGTCATCTCAATGATGTGGTTGATGCAATTCGCGACAGCGTCGCGCGCGCCGTAACAGCGGATGATACGGGTCAATTGCTTGCCTGCCGCATCGAAATCACCGGCCGCACAAGGCTGCACGCACAGCTTCCCGGCGCGATCGAACAACTCACCGCAGAGGCACGCGCCGCCGCGCTGGGATTAGGCGATGCTGCCGCCTGGGTTGAGCGTGTCGCCATCAACACTGAGCCGGTCCTTGATTCATCTTTGCTCGCCGTGCGCGCCGATGCGCTCGGCGACCTTCAGAAGATGGTGGAGGACGCAGCCTCAGACAAACAACTCGCAGATCAAATTGAAACTGCGGTCGGGGATCTCGTTCGCAAGCTTCCACATGACCTGCGCACTGATCTGGAATCCGGCGCGCTGCTGGACGCAGTCAATGGCGACTATGCGAGTGTCGCTAAACGCGCGGGGCGCGATCTCCTGGCGCAGCTCGAAGCGGAAGGAGCCTGATCATGCGCATTCGCCGCCTCGACCTTCTGCGCTACGGGCACTTCACCGATGCAGTCTTACATATGCCGCAAGGCAAACCGGATTTTCATATCGTTGTCGGCCCGAACGAAGCAGGGAAGTCCACAGCGCTTTCGGCCATCGAGGATATGCTGTTCGGCATCCCTCACAATTCCACTCGAAACTTTATACACGACTACAATACGATGCGCATCGGCACGCTGCTGGAAGACGAACGCGGACAGCTCGAAATCCGACGCCGCAAGGGCAACCGTGACACCATCATCGACAATAACGGTATTCCATTTCCTGCCGGCGAGTCAGGTCTGGCCTCGTTCTTGGCTGGGACCGACAGAGCTTTCTTCATACGCATGTTCTGTTTGGACCACGAACGTCTGCATGCCGGCGGTCGGGACATTCTTCATGCCCAAGACGATGTGGGGCAGATGCTCTTCGCCGCCGGGGCCGGACTATCGGGGCTACGGCAACGCCTGAAAGCGCTTGAGGACAATGCTGACGCACTTTGGGCCAGCCGCCGCGCGGCCCACCGCAAGTTTTACCAGGCTGAAGACAAGCTGAAAGTCGCAGAGACCGCACTGCGCGAGCATACGTTCCTTGCGTCGAAATGGCAGGATCTCAAGACCGCCGTTGAAGATGCTGACGCAGCCATCGCCAGGCTTGAAGCCGATATTGAAACAAAAGCCACCGAACACCGGAAGCTCAGCCGTGTGCGCCGCGTCTTTCGCGATGTCCGCAAGCGGGCTGAGATTGAGGCAGCAATCCACGAGCTCGGCGAGACGGTTTCACTGCCCGAGGATGCCGACAAAACACTCGCTGATGCTATCCGCGATCAGAGCGCGGCGGAAACGCGCATTGATACCCTCAATGAAGAAGTCTCCAGGCTTGAGAGCGAACGCTCCAGCCTCGTTTATGACGAGAACCTTCTGATCCGGGGAGACGACATTGTGCGCCTCCACGAAAGGCGCGTTACCATCCACGACCGCCGCAGCGACCTGCCAAAGCGGCGGGCGGAACTTGCAGCTGCGGAATCCCAGCTCATGGGTCTGGCTGCCGAAATCGGATGGACTTCGGCGACCACAGCCGAAATCGTCGAGCGTATTCCAACCCGGACAAAGCTGGCCAGCGTCCGTTCGGTGCTCGCTCAGCGGGGGGAACTGGATTCGGGCGTCGCCAGTGCTGAGGAATCGCTTAACGAAGCAGCATCCAGGGCCGCTGAACTGGTTCAGAGACTTGCCGATGCACCGCCAGCCATAGACGTTTCCGCGCTGGGTGCCGTCATCAAGGCCTGTCGCGAGACCGGCGATATAGCCTCCCGAATAGCCGCGGCCGAGCGCGAAGCCAAGGATGCATCGGCCGCTGCCGAACGTCTTGTTAAATTGCTCCGCCCGACCGCCACTTCACTAATCGAACTTGCAGCTCTCAAGCCACCGTCGAAGGAGGCCATACAGGCGCATCGAGACGCTGCCCGCGACCATGAGCGCCGCACACAAACCTGCCAGGAACGCATCCGCACAGCGGAACAGGAGTGCGCACGTCACGAAAATGCCTATGCCCGCGTTACAAAGACGGAGAACGCCGTATCTCCGGAAGAGCTTCGCCGACTGCGCGAACGGCGCGATCTCGGCTGGTCGATCATCCGAAGGAAGCATTTGGAGAATGCGCCGGTCGCAGACGACGAGATAAGGACTTTCCAGGAGCACGCCTCCCTGCCTGATGCCTACGAACGAACTGTCCTTGAGGCAGACCACGCATCCGACCGCCGCTTTGAAAACGCGGAAGCCGCAGCCAGGCTCATAGAAATAGGCCGGCAAATCGCCGAGCAGCAGGAGTTGCTTGAAACGTTGAAAGCTGAAAGCGCTGCCCTTGCGGTTGAACAGGAAAAGCTGGCTGGTGCGTGGGTAACGCTTTGGAAGAACTCAGGTGTGTCTCCCTCCACGCCCGACGACATGCTCGAATGGATTGACAACCGAGCGTTGGCTATCGAGTCCGCGAAGAAAGTTGAATCCGCAGAGAGTACAGCAGCTTCCCTTCGCGCCGAGGAGGAAGCCAACAAGGCGCTGCTCATTAAAGAGCTGGCTGCCCTTGGCATCGACTGCCGCCAGATCACCGACAAGCCGTTGCGCGTCGTTATCGAGTTCGCGGCCGATGCTCACAAGCGCAGCGAGATGCAGGCTGAGTCCAGGAAGACCCTTGAGGACTCCCTGGCGTCGGCCAATGCGGAGGCAGCACGCAAGAAAGCAGCCGTCAACGCCGCGCAGACACGGCGAAGTGAATGGCATGGCCAGTCCACGGCTTCCCTCGCCGCTCTGGGAGTGGACGAGACACTGCCCTACGAGACGCTGATCATTCAGCTCGGCATTCTCGATGAAATGCGCGAGATCGCAGCCAGAATCACTGACCTTCGGCAGGAACGCATCGAGAAGATCGAACGGGACATCACCGCTTTCGAGAACGATGTTGCCGAGCTTGTTCAGGCCATTGCTGCCGATCTTGCTCAAAGCACAGCTGACGATGCGGTTCTCGAATTGCACCGCAGATTCAGCAACGCCACCAGAATCAGGGATGAGATCAGCGCAAGGGAAAAGGCTCTTGCCGATTTACGGCAAAAGGTCGCCGAATGCCGTAAATCCGCTGCTGGCGCACAAAGAACCATCGACGCTTTGCGGACTGCGGCGGCCGTCGCTTCGCTCGACGAGCTGAAGGACGCCATCAAGCGATCCGACACAATACGTTCGCTCCGAGCCGATTTGGACGCGCTCACCAGGACCCTTTCCTCCGACGGGGATGGCCTTACCCTCGCAGCGCTTGAAGCCGAGTGCGCCGGCGTCGATCCCGATCATCTGGCTGCGCGTGAAGCGACCGTTGGGGAAGAACTCCAGGCGCTTCGGGACCAGCTTGTCGACATGCGCCAAACCCAGAGAGAGGCACGGAAGAGTTTTGATGCCGTGGGCGGCGCCGACGCTGCCGCCCGCGCCGCCTCAGACCGGCAATCGGCGCTCGCCGAAATGTCCGAGATCGCCGAGCGCTGCGTCATGCTTCGCAGCACCGCTATTGTCTTGCGCCATGCCATTGATCGATACCGGCTTGAGAAGCAGGCTCCGCTCCTCAAGCGGGCTGGGGAACTGTTTTCCATTCTGACCGGTCAGTCGTTTATCGGGCTGCAACTTGAACTGGATCAGCACGACATTCCACATCTCGCAGGTATCCGCCGGAGCGGTGAAAGCGTTCCCACCTCCGGCATGAGCACGGGTACGGCTGATCAGCTCTATCTCGCGCTGCGGCTTGCGGCGGTTGGAGACTATCTCGACCACGCCAGTCCCCTGCCGTTCGTCGCCGACGACCTGTTCATCAACTTTGACGTTGAAAGAGCGCGCGCCGGCTTCGAGGTTCTGGGCGCATTCGCCGAAAAAACGCAGGTCCTCTTTTTCACGCATCACACGCATCTCGTCGATGTAGCGCGTCAGGTATTGGGCCAGGGGATGTCCGTCATCGAATTGTCCAGCCCGGCTGCCGCATATCAGGCCCCGCCACGAGCGGTCGCCACCGCATAGTGCCAGCGCACCTTGGACTGGATCATGCTCGGGTCTGAAGCCGAGAATTCTGCTGTTTCGACCCGCTGGAAGGCGCGACTTGGCGTGCCGTGTGCGGTGAAACCAGGTCGCTATTCACCGCATCAGATACGGCGAATAGCGACCTGAGAGGGAAATCCACAAATGCACAAATATATTGAACCCGCGACCGCACCCATCAGGTCATAGCCTGATCTTCCAGCCAGAAAATCAGGCTATAGCCTGATCACTCGGGCAGTCGTGCGTCATCCTTTCAGCACGCCGGAGAGTTTGAAGCGTTCGATCATGTCGGGCGTGTTCGCCCAGGCCTGCCCCGGCAGGCGGCCGATGATTTTTGCGAAGACGGCCGAGAAGGCCGTGATCGCAGCCTCATCGTCGAATCTCCCGGCTTCGTCCGCCGTGAGCAAAGGCCGAACGTCGGCAAGAAAGTCCGGGCGCTCCAGCTTCTCCAACATCCGTTGCTCCGCCTGCGCGCGCGAAATCGCCTGCCCGGATTGCGCCAGATAGGCGCCAAACAGCTCTGCCATCCGGTCCACATCGAGATCCTCGAAAACATCGAGCGCATGCGCGAGATCGATGAGGTCCCTGCCCTTGTTACGCTGCAGGAGCGCCCGGAGCTTGGTCGCCAGCAATTCCTCGTTCGAGAAGGTCGGGATATCCGCCGATCCGGTGAACCAGGGATTCTCGACCTTGAAGGGAAAGGTCGCGGGCGGATCGAATGCTTCACGCTCGCGCGTGTTGATTTCAACCTTCAGCCGGATGAGCGCCCCCGACGCCTTGTCTTCGGGCTCGACCCGAAACCGGAATTTGGGCGCGACGTCGCTTTGCTCGAAACGCGGCTGGCCGAGCCATGGCACGAGCACGTCGCGCACCTTGTCGAGGACGGGACCGATAGGCCCTGCCGTCGTCCGCACGAGATCGATGTCCTCCGAATAGCGCAGCGGCTTTGGGAAATGCAGCTTGTTCAGCGCCGTGCCGCCACGAAACCGCAGTTCGCCCGCCAGAAACGGATCGCTGAACAACGCCACAAGCGCGCGGGAAATAATCAAATCCTGCTCGACCTGCCGGGGCTCCGGCCACGGCGCATGCTTTGACCACGCGACGATGTTCTGACCCGGAATCATGTGTCGATTTCCGGATGGCGCAGCACCTTCACCCGCCAGCGATCGTTACGCTCGACGGGATCGGAAGGCGGTGATCCGCGCCTGGACGGCTCAAGCACGACCCACGGTCCCTGCACGGACGCGAACAGAGAGTCGTGCAGTGCCTGCGCACGCGCGCCGTGGCCGAGCCGATCGAGGAGATATCCCAGACGTTGCGCCGCCGCCCGCTCGAAATGCGGCGCAAGCGCCGCAAGCTTCCCACCGTCGATGGTCTCGCCGAGATCGGAGAGCACCGTCGCCACCGAATCTAGCCCGCCGGCGGCACGGATGTAGCGCAGCAGATCGAGCGCCGTCAGCTCGGGCGAGGAGATCTTCATGCTGCCGGTGTCCGTCTTGCGTTCGATAATGCCGTCGCGCACCGGCGACATGTCCTTCCGGTAGTGAAACGTGATCCAGGAACGTCCCGCCCGAATCCTCGGCAGTTGCCGTTCCGTCACGACCTGGAATTCCATGACGGCGTGATGCGTTGCGCCGTGCAGCTCCGCGGCCTTGAGCAGGCCCACGTAATAGGCCCTGCCCTCGTGCCGCATCAGCGCGTCGATGTACCAGCTCGGAGGCGGCGCTCCCCAGGACAGATATTGTGGAGGGACCACGACATAGAATCCGTGGCGCGGGTTCAGCAGCATCTTGCGTTGCTGAAGACGCGCGGCCGATTTCAGGAAGGCAGCCTGGGATATACCCAGAGCCGCGACGGCCTCGGGACGCGTGAACGTCACGCGGCCTTCGGAGAGAAGGCGCGTCAGATAGTTCGCAAGGCTGGAACGCGGCTGTAGCATCGTATTCAAAAATAGCACATAAATGTCTTTTTTTCAATATGAAACATTTAGCGTCGATCTCTCATATGCGGTTCGCGCCAGAAAACGTCCATTTTTCAATATGATGCGTCAGAGAGTTCCTTTTCGTCTGGAAAGCAGCAGGGACTCCCGGTCACAGGTCCCGGACGTTGCCCTGCCCATCGACCAGGGCGATGGAAATCCCGGCGGCCCGCACACGGGGCAGCATTCTCCGCGCAAGCTTTTCTGTTACGGGCGTGTCCGGCACGACGACATATTGCCTGCGGCCTGGGACGGGAGGTGACGCCATCGACAGGCCGACGGTCTCGCACAGCCCCTGCCTCAGCCGCGACGTCTGTCCGGAATGCCGCGTGTTGAGGACACCGCCCTTGCATTCGGCGACGACGCTGACGCCGCCGGCATCGGCTATGACGTCACCGCCGCGTCCCGAACTCGGATCAACGATGAGCGTCCGGCCATTCTCAGACACATACTCCCCGCCATAGCTGGTGCGTCCCGTGCCGCGCAGCTTTCGGAAACCGTTCCTCTCCAGCCATGCCTGCAGATCGAAACGCTTGCCGTGCTCGCCGTCGGGATGCATCGCGACCTGCTTCAGTCCGGGCACGGTGCGCAGCAGATGAAGCGCGAAGGCCAGCATCACGGCGCCTTCCGAGAGGTAGTGCTCGAATTCCCCTTCGCAGTGCCGCGCCCGCTTCTCCGGGGGCGTGCGATGCGTGACAAGCCCTTCATACATTTCCGCTCTCCCCCTCGACGAACACCCGCTCATAATGAACGGGCAGGCCGAAGCCGTCTTTCAGGCGCTGCAGATAGGCGCTGCCCTCATCGTCAAGCTGTCCCTCACCGCACAGGAAGATGCGCCTCGGCTCCTGTGCACCGGGCCAATACGCGTATTCAAGCACCTGGCCCAGGGCCTCCCTGATGCAGGCCTGCGCCGTGCAGGCCGTCTTGATCTCGTAGAACCACAGCCCGCCATCCGGATGCCTGACCGCGACATCAATCAGCGTGCCGCGCCCAGTCGGCTGTTCGACTGCGACATTCTCGCTTCCGAATTTCGCGGCGAGTTTGCGCGCGAGCGCCTCCTGCAGCAGATTGTGCCTGAGATTGACGTCAATCATCCTGGCCGTGTGCGACGCGACCGTCGCGGACGGCCGCGATCGCAGGCCGGGGCTGAAGCGAAACGCACTTTCCGATTGCGGCTGGGCTGCGTTCTCTTTTCCTTCCCCTTCCACATATCGGAAGAGCGGAAGCAGGCGGTCGAAATCCCGAAGGATGACGTGCACATCGACATCTGCTGCAGCCTGTCTCTTGCCGAGGAAGATGAAGTTTCCCTGCTCCACCAGCTCGGGCGGAATGAGTCCGGGCGCGGCGTCGCTGCTTCGCTCGCCGCGCCGGAAATGCCACATCCTCATGTCGGCGAAGCGTTCCGGATATTGCATGAGGTAGTCGTTGAACAGCCGGATCTTGGGCACCAGGACGTCGATACGTGGCAAGGACTGGCTGAGCTCAAGCGAGAATGCCACCCCGTGCCGCAGCTCTTCCCGACCGTCCGGCCCCTCACGTCCGATGTTGAACTGGAGTTCACGGCGGCCGCCGTGATGAAACGCCCAGTCTTCGAAGATCGTCAGCGACGTGAAGATGTCCGATGCGGGCCGGTTACGGAAGCCCCGCAGGGTTGCACGGATATCCTGCAAATCCCCAATTGCGTATCTCTTCGCATGGGCGTTCACGTCCCGGGCAATTCCCGTAATATTCAGCGGCATTGGTCTCCCCCCTCGCGCATAGTCTGCCGTCTTGCGCTCCAGGAGAGAAGAGATCACCGCCTGCCCCAGCCGGTGCAATGTTCGACCCGTCTTTCCGGTGCGCGCCGCTGCCCGCGGCCGGGCTCTATGCGCTCCCGCTCACCGAGCTACGCTTTCCGCTTTGTCTCGGCCCTTCGGGTGACGATCCCTCGCGCGAAATGTCCGAGTGTTTCCAGATCGCCCCCGGATGATTGACGACACGCTCGAATCGATATGAACTTGAGCGTGCCACGATGGCATAAGAAGCAAGAACGCCCGGCTTACGGGTCCGAGAACGAATAAGCGGTCATCCAGCCGTCTCCCATCGCCAGCAATCCTGAACCAACATCCGTCGCCGGCGGCTGCCTGTGCCGCGTCGGCACGGTCAGATCTGGAGATTCCCATGGGAGTCGACCACGCGACCCTGCTTGATCAGTTCGAACGCGAAGTTCAAACCACCTACCGCGGCGACCTGTACCGCGTCCGCGACAACGGCACGGTCTATCGGCTCCGCAGACCGGGAAAGCGAAGGCGTCCCCTTGACGGCGTCTGGACCTTCGGCCTGCCGAATAACTCAACCGGCTACATGCATATCGGCACCGAGGTGGTACACCGCATCGTCGCGACGGCATTCCATGGCGAGCCGCCTTCGGACAAGCACATCGTCGATCACATCGACACCAACCGAAAAAATAACCGCCCTGAAAACCTGCGGTGGATCACACGGCTCGACAACGTTCTCCAGAACCCCGTGACCCGCCGCCGGATCGAGATCGCCTATGGCTCCATCGACGCATTCTTCGAAAACCCGCGCGCCCCAGTGAATTCCGAAGGGATCAAGAACTTTGAATGGATGCGGACCGTCACAAAAGAAGAAGCGCAGGAAAGCCGCAAGAGGTTCGAGCGGTGGGCCGCCGCGGCAACGCCTCTGAAAGGCGGCGTTCTTGGGGAATGGGTGTTCGGCGCGAAGCCTCGGATCGACCCCGAGGCAGAGATTGTCCGAGATGTACAATCGCTCACGCCGAATGCAGTCCAACGGAATTGGCGAACGCCCTCGACGTTCGAACAATGCCCGGATGCGTATTCGCCGGATGCGCTCGCAGAATATGCGCGGCGGCTGACGCCGGGAAGCGTGTTCGCCCGCAATGCCTACGGCGTTTCCCTGACCATGATGACCGAGCAAGGGGATGGTTTCCTCAGCGTCGTTTCCAATCAGCCCGGCAATACGATAAAGGGCTGGGCCGTCGCCAAAGTGACGATTGAAAACGGCAAGTTCGTTCACGAAGCCATGGGCACATTTTTCACGCCGGAAGGTGCGGAGAAGAGACATTGCGGACTTTTGGGCAAACCGTTCGAAGGGGAAACATTCGACGATTTCGCCTGACAGACATCGTGCCGCGTCGGCTTCACCGACCGGGCTCTACGCGCTTGCGCTTGCCGAGCCGCGCTGCGCTTCGTCTCGGCCCTTCGGGTGACGATCCCTCGCGCTCCTGTCATGCACCCCTCGCCGGGGCCAGTCGGTCCCGCGTCCCGCCGCTGCACGGCGGCGCTATGCTGACGCTCCTGCGGCTGCCCTTTTAACCGGTCTCGGGGCTGGCGAATGGCCGTCGCATCCGCGATCGGACCATACGCCCTTTGTTGATTAGGGCCTGCGGCCATTTCATTTGTGTTGGGGCCTGCGGCCAGTTGTTTCGGGGCCTGCGGCCCCCGGGCCGTCAAGGCCAAGCCCTTCGCATCGCTCCGGGCGGAAAACGCCGGGCCGTGTAGTCGGCCTCATTGCACTCGGCCTCCGGCCCGCACCACCCGCGCGTTTTCCGGCCTGTGACGGCCGCACCCCCGCTCATTGCCGCGTGGCTAGCCGGTTTGCAGCAGCAGCCGCAAACCGAACAGCCATGAAAGGACAAGGCAATGAGAAGCGATGTGTATGAGCGCGTGACCAATCAGATTGTCAGCGAACTGGAAAAGGGCGTCCGGCCGTGGATGCAGCCATGGAGCGACGAGCATGCCGCCATGCGCATCACGCGGCCGCTGCGCGCCAACGGCATCCCCTATCGCGGCATCAATGTCGTGATGCTCTGGAGCGAAGCCGTCGCCAAAGGCTACGCCTCCCCCATCTGGATGACCTTCAAGCAGGCGCAGCAACTCGACGCCCATGTGCGCAAGGGCGAACACGGCAGCCTTGTCGTCTATGCCTCGTCGGTCACCCGCACCGCGCGCGACGACGACACGGGCGAGGAATCGGAGCGCGAAATCCCCTTCATGAAGGGCTACTCCGTGTTCAACGTGGAGCAGATTGAAGGATTGCCCGCGCAGTATTATGCAAAGCCGGAGCCGCGCATCGACCCGGTGCATCGCATTGCCCATGCCGAAGCCTTTGCCGCCGCGACCGGCGCGGCCATCAGCCACGGCGGCACCATGGCGTATTACAGCGTCACCGCCGACCGGGTGCAGATGCCCCCCTTCGAAACCTTCCGCGACGCGGTGAGCTATTACGCCACGCTCATCCACGAGCTGACGCACTGGACCCGCCACCCCTCGCGCCTCGACCGCGACCTTGGCCGCAAGCGCTGGGGCGATGAGGGCTATGCGATGGAGGAGCTTGTCGCCGAGCTGGGCGCGGCGTTCCTGTGCGCGGATCTCGGGCTTGTCCCCGAGCAGCGCGACGACCATGCCGCCTATATCGCGTCCTGGCTCAAGGTGCTCAGGGACGACAAGCGCGCGGTGTTCACGGCGGCATCCCACGCGCAGCGCGCCGCCGACTATCTGCACGGACTTCAGCCTGCCGCCGATGCGGCAGTAGAGGAGGACCGACAAGCGGCGTGATCGACAGACCCGCGCTCTATACCTCACGCTCGTGCTTGCAAGAGAAAGGGGCCGCGCACCATGCGCGGCCCCTTCGCTGTCGTGCCGGCTCTCAAACCGCTTCGCCGCGCGCTCTGCGCCGCTCCCATTCAAGCTGCGCGTTGTAGGCCTCGCGCAAGGCCGCGTCCCGTATCTCCTGTTCGGTTTTCATCTGCGCCTGAGAATTGCGGAAATGGTCCTGTTCCGCCTGCTGGCGAACAAAGTCGATGTCGGACATGGAAGACTCCTTTCTTCGGGGGTGAACACTTCTGCGACGTTATTGCTGCGAGACCTGCCAGCCGTTCGAGGCCTTGAAGAACCGGCCCCTGGCGGGCGAAGGCATCTGACGCGTCTGTCCGTTCGGCATGCGGAAGCTGAGGCGGTAGTCGCAGACATAGCCGGGCGCGCCCTGTGCCGCCGCGCAGCCGATTTTTTCGACGGAGAGACCGTCGAGCAGTTTCTGCATGGCCTCTTTCGCTGCGGCAGAACCATAAGGCGGCAGAGTGGCCCCGGACATCAGCGCCAGTCCTTCGCCCATGCCGGGCGTGGTGCGCAGCGCCTGCGCCATGTCGCTTGCACCCGGCTCGCCGCCAAAGCAGCCGCCAAGCGTCAGCGCCGATGCCAGCAGCACCGCGGTCGTCGTCACTCTCATCATCCGTTACTCCCGTCCCTGAATCAGATCGGCCCCAGTCGCGGGGCCGTCCGGTCGTTTCATCAATCGCTGTTCGTCAGAATTTTACGCGCAGGCCGCCCGCCACGCCGTGCGCGGTGTAATCCACCGTGATGTCCGAGAAGCTGCGGAACCAGTCGACCTTCATGCGTCCGTAGTTGAACTTGTACTCAAGGTCGAAGGACAAGCGCTCGCCAAGCGGCACCTCGATGCCCGCCTTGGCGTTGAAGCCAAAGCCCTGGCCTTTCGAGACCATGTCGCCGCCGGGGCAGAAGCCGCGCGCAAGCGCGGCGGGCGCGACAATGTGGCAGGAATCTCCCGAGCCGCGGATGAACAGCAGATGGAAGGCCGGACCCGCGCCGATATAGGGCATGACCCCGCCCACCGGCTGGAAGCGGTAGAGAATGTTCACCGCGCTGCTGAGCATATGGAAATCGGCGGCAAGCTGGTCTTCGGTGAACGCTGAATGTCCGGCGATGCTCGCATCCTTGAGCGTGATGGTCACGTTCTGCCGCTTGAAGTCGGGCCTTGAATACATGCCCTCGATTTCGATGCCGATGCCGGGCATGGACTCCAGGAAGCGGCCCGCCTTGAAGCCGAACATCAGCGAGGAGTTAAGGCTGATGTCCGAGCCGGTCGCCGGATGGCGCATCGGCGCGCTTCCGGTGTAGTTCAGGTCTTCCGTCGCCGTCATGTTCGTGCCGCGCGCGCCGAACATGCCTCCGAGCTGCAGTCCGAAGTAATTCTCCGCGCGGGCATCGAACGCGCAGAGCGGAATCGCCACGCTCACCGCGGCAGCGATGTGTTTCATTCCCAGTCCGGTCATGGATGACGGTCCCCCTCACGAATGACGGCAAGAGCGTCCGTGTGCCGTCTATTCGCGGGCGGCGCTCTCTCAGGCGATGGCGTCAGGCTGAGAGGTTATGTAAACGGAATTGCGCATTCTGTTTAAGATGTTGTCTTTTCTGCGGATTTTGCGCTCAATTGTAGCGACTCCGAAGATCACCTTGTCGCTATTTCGACGGCAATCCCTTGCGCTGCCAGCTCGCGAAAAAACAGGTGACAGAATGCGCAAGTCCGTCCAATCGCGGGCACCTGCCTTTCTTCCTTCGGGACGACGAAAGGAGGACGTGCAATGCGCGGCGGCGCTGTCCACACGGGCAGCCTTTACAGCGTTTCCGGTCAGCGCAAATACCTGACCCAGGACGAGCGCGCACGATTCATCGCCGCCGCGCAATGCTGTCCGCGCGCCAATGTCCGGACGCTGTGTCTCACGCTCGCATTGACGGGGTGCCGGATTTCTGAGGCGCTTGCGCTGACGGCGTCATCCATCGAGCGTGAGGGCGGCTTCATCGCCATACGCTGTCTCAAAAAGAGATCTGGCCTTGTCGTCGTCCGTGAGGTGCCGGTGCCGCAGACGCTGCTTTCAGAAATTGACGCCGTTCATCGCCTTGACGGACTGCAGCGTGACGCACGCCTTTGGCCCTTCTCCCGTTGCCGGGCATGGCAGCTCGTCAAGGCAGTGATGGACAAAGCAAATGTCCCGCACGGCCTGCACGCCACGCCCAAGGGGCTGCGGCACGGATTCGGGCTTCATGCCATCCGCAGCGGCGTTCCCATCAACCTCGTGCAGCGCTGGCTTGGACATGCACGGATGGAGACGACGGCGATCTATCTTCAGGCGATGGGAAGCGAAGAGCGCGCGATTGCAGAGAGGATGTGGAACTCACATTAGGTTTGACCACCGTGCCGATGGAGCGGCGGCCCCTGGGCCTCATCTTCTGCAGCTCTCACTGCATCCACCGGATGCCGGACTATCACCACAAAATCTTCTATGGCAGGTTCTCCGCGCCCGGCACGCTCAAGAACATGGCGGCAGGCGCGCTGCTCAACCTCGGTCAGGCTGAAGGCCTCCGGCTCGGCAGAAATCGAATCTGCAATATCTCAGTGTCGGTGAAGGTTGAACGGGTCATGTGATGGCTGAGATATCTGCAATGATTGGTTTGAAAGGGCGGTGAGCGATCCCGTTCAGGACGCGGCCGCTTCGCAACAGCTTATCAAAATGCAGCCGGTTTCGATGCCGACAGTTTTTTTCATAAAGCCGAAATGATTTAGGACTGTGGTTACAGGCAGAGTGCGGGCTACTGACCCGCCTTGAGCGCATTGATTTCCTCGCGAAGCGACTGAATCTCGGCGGCCTGGTTGTCGTTTGCCGCCTTGAGGGCCTCGCGCAGATTGTCGTTGTCGGCCTTGAGGTCCTGGATCGCCCGCACGAGCACCGGGACCAGATCGCTGTAGGCGATGCTCTTGGTCTTGCGTCATCGCTTGCGGTATGGACAATCTCCGGCACGACCTCTTCAACCTCCTGGGCGATCAGGCCGAGCTTCCGGCCTTCGACAGCGTCGCGGTTCTTGTCCTTCCAGTGGAATACCACCGGGCGCAAACGGATGACGTCGCCATCCCTTCGTCAGCGCTGAGCGATAAAGTTCTTTCTTTCAGGCGCAGATCGGACGTGTTGGTCCATGCCCCGGTGCCGCCGCACAGAGAGGCATTGCAGTAGATGCCGTAGGACGTACCGGTATTGGTGCCTTGTATCGTCGTGGTGCCTGTTCCGGCCGTGGCGTGCAGGATGGCCGTGGTTGCCGCGGTGCTTACTGACGACAGCAGACAACGTATACTTGGCTATGCCATTCATCTGGTCGACTGTTGGGAGCAGTAGACTGACGTGCCCACGGCCAAGCATGTGGGACGGATGCTGAGCAGTTTCTATTGCTGGGGGTATACGCCCCTGAAGTGCCCTGTACTGTTATGTACCAATAGCGCACACTATCGCAGATAGTTCGAGCGCCGTCGCTCGCTGTATCTGCAGCGCAAATCTGCGTCCCGGTTTGACCAAAGCTTGATTGATGAACTTGGATCGCCCGACTGCCCGTAGGGCACGAGCCATTAGCAACAGAGTACGTCAAGTGCGATGCAGCGGCCCAGAAATAATTTCCAGATGAGGCTGCGGGCGTTGTCCAAGAAAGAACGCCAGATCCGTTGGTAGAAAGTACTTGCCCGTTTGAGCCGTCAGCAGATGGGAGCGTGTATGTCGTCGAACCTGCGGCGGCAGCCGCGGTAAGTGCCACATAGCCTGAAGTCGCGCCCGAAAGTCTGATTGTCCCCTTCACGTCGAGTGTTGATCCGGGGCTCGTCGTCCCGATGCCGACGTTGCCGTTGGCATCAATTGTCATTCGCGTCGTGTTGTTTGTCCCGAGTATGAACGATCCGTTGGTGACGGTTTTCAGTTCGCCGCCCGAGCCGATTTCACCAAGTTGCACTGTGTGCGTCGGACCGCGGACGCGCATATAAACTGCATCCGTCGTCCCCGCGATATCCAGATTAACCCCGGGGGTCGCTGTCCCAATGCCTAGACGTTTGTTGGTATTGTCCCACACAAGGTTGGAATCAGCAGCAAATGCGCCCGACCCGCCGTTGAACTGAATCTGGCCGGTGCTGCCTGCCGCTCCGGCGGCCGGCGCATCGGACGTGCAGTTCACGGACGTGCCGTCGGTCGTGCACCATTTCCCGTTGGTCAGCGTTCCGACCTGCGGGTCGGTCTCGGCCGCCGCCGTGCCCGACATGCTGATCCAGTTCGTGCCGTCGCAGAACTGAACTGTCTTGTACGTGCCATTGTAAAGCACCTCGCCCTCCACGCCGGAAGGCGACGCGCAGGCGGCCAAAGCGTTCGAAGGAAATGCCAGCGTCCAGAATGAAAAAAGGGCCAAAGCAAGAGCATATGAGCGGAGATTAATGCATGACATGGGCCTCCAGTGCGTCCAGCCGTTTCATGATGGACGCGTTCATTTCCTCAAGCTTCCTGTTCCCTTCCTTCAGGGCGTCGTTTTCGGCCTTGAGCTCCTGGATGGCAGCTGTCAGCAGCGGCGTCAGCTTGCCGTAGTCGACCTGTTGGTAGATTGGTTTTCCATTTGCGTCGACGGCGTCTTTATCCCCGGCGACGGCATACGGCGCGATCTGCTGAACTTCGTGCGCAATGAAACCATCAACGGACAAATGCTTGGGATCGGATTTGAAACTGAACCGGGAAGGTTTAAGGCGCATTACGCTGTCAATCGCCCCGGCCATCGGCCGGACATTCTCTTTCAGGCGATAGTCGGATGTCGTGTTGTAGGAAACGGTCGAGCCGTTGGTTGTGATGCTGCCCACGTTCGATGTGCTGTACCAGAACCCCACGAAACCGTTGGAAGTGCTATGGCGATGAAGATAGAGGTTATACTCGGTATTTCCGCTTTCTAACGTATTCCAGAAGTAACCCGCGGACGACATATACTGCCGGCGTGTACCGTTGCTGCTACTGCCGTTTACAACGCTGCCCACGAGGATGTCGCCATTGACATGAAGCTTGGCCTGCGGGTCTGTCGTCCCGATGCCGACATTGCTGCCATAGGGGTTGAGAGCCAAGGGATAGCCGTTCGCGCCGGTCCCCTGGGAGTTTTGCACCGTGATGGCGCCAGTATTTGTCGACCCCACATACAATGCGACGCTGTCTATGCTGTGGGGACGGATCTTGATAGCCGAGCGGGTCAGCACATCCACGAGCGCCGTCATATAGCTGGAATTGCCCTTATTGTGGATGTCCAGGGGGGCGATCGGCGAAGCCGTCCCGATGCCGACCTTTCCGGCCGCCCGCCAGACGTTCGTGCCGTCGGTAGACCAGTATGTCGAACCGCTCACAGGTGCGGCCGCACCTGCCGCGGTCTTGAAGATCACGCGGTCGGATGTAACCGCGCCGCTCACATCAACAGGCTGCGTGGGCGAGGCCACTCCCACGCCGAGGCGGTTGTTTGTCTTGTCCCAGTAGAGCTGCGCGGTGCCCGCGAACGCGCCTCCGTCGTTGAACTGGACCTGCGTGTTCGAGCCGCCGGGCGTGGCCGACCCGCCGCCGCCCCCGCCGCCGCCCCGTACATCGTAGATATCGACCCGTGCAGAAAAGAGCTGGTTGAAGGTTGTTGTCCCGCAGCTTGCCCCGTCCGTGCCCCTGGCCCGGACGGTGTATGTGCCCGCGGTCAAATAAACAAAGGCGGAGCTGTCGGCATAAACGTAGAAGCCGGTGGTCGACGCAAGACCGCTCGCTGCCGAGAACACAGTCGTGTTCGAGCCGTCCTTGAGTGAGACGACAAGGTCAACGAGATTGCCGGAATACTTGTATCCATAGGCCAGCCCGCGCACGAAATAGAGGCCGCTCGCCGGAACAGTGATGTTGGCCGTTCCCGCAAAATCACAGGTGTTCGTCAGTGTCTGGTTCGCGGGAAGCGCCCCGCTGTACGTCGCGGAAATGGAAAACGGACCGGATGCACCACCTCCGCTACCCACTGCAGTCCAGGCCGAACCGTCATAATAGTTCAGCGCGTTGGTGTCGGTGTTGTAGACGACGAGGCCCGTGGCCGGCGACGCAATGGCGTCGCGCTGCGCCTCGGTCATGCGCGGCGGCAGGAAGCCCTTGGTCGTCGAGGACAGTTCCAGCAACGAGGACGCGACCGGGGCCGTTGTGCCGATCCCCACCGCCCCTGCCGGGTTGATGACGAGGGCCGAGTTGGTGATCCCGTTCGCATAGTTGTTTGATGTGCCCAGGTGCAGATAGCTGCCGCTTGGTGTGACCTGCGCGCCGATACCGGCATAGTTGCCTTCGGCTCCGTTGCCGAAGGTCATGCGCACGTATTCATTGTTGGCGATCGCACCCGTAATCGAGAGGGCGGAAGGCACGGAGCCCGTGAAGGTCGTGGCGTAATTCCCCGTGCCCGGATGAATGCGCACCTGCCCGCCGACCACATGCAGTTTTTGCGAAGGCGTGACAATGCCCACGCCCAGGCGTTTGTTAGTGTTGTCCCACACAAAACTGGCATCGGCGTTGAACGCGCCGGTGCTGCTGTTGCGGAACTGCACCTCGCTGCCTGTGCCGGCAGCGGTGGCGCTGCCGCCGCCGCCCGAGCCGACGAGGCTGACCCAGTTCGTGCCGTCGCAATAGCGAAGCGCGTTCGTCGTGTCATCGTAGACGAGCATCCCCTCCTTCACCGTGGAGGCGTACTGCGTCGACGGCGCGGCCTGCGTGCCGCCCTGTCCTGCCAGGAAGCTGACGACGAGATCGTCCGTGCTTGCGAGCGGCGCAGTCGAGCAGTCGGCGCGCACCGTCGTGGGGAACAGGAGTGACGTGAGGGCAAGCAGGGAGGCAAACAAAAGCGGCCGGGCGTTCGAAACCACGCTAACGGCAGATGGCACGACGCTCTTTAGATGGGAGACGTCCTGGACATGCAGCGTCGTCGCCCGGCCTGTTTCCTGTGCATTGGGGATGCACAGGGTCCGGACGCCCAAACGACTATGATTGCGAGTCTGTAGGGGTCCGGGCGTCCGGACGCTGTGCACCTGTCTCCACGTCACCGATCCTCGCTTGCCGGAGGTTGGGTGATGATGATTCCTTTCGGGGCATGGATCGGGGTGTTGGCTGTGCTCGCGCTGACGGACGCTTCGAGCCTCGCGTCAAGGGCCTCTACGGCTTCGGCCAGACATACCAGAGCCGCGCGGTCGCGATCCGTCATGAAGGCTTCCTGCGGAGCGGCGAGAACCTTTCTGACCTGTGCAGCCGCCTCACCTGGCGTAAGGGCGCAGGGTGACGCTGTGCGCGCAAATGACGGAGCGGCCATGCCGGCACAAAGGACGGCAATCACAAGACGCACAACGGCAAACGACTTCGAACCCATCGACCCCCGAAACACACGTCCATAGCCACCAGACCGGCATGACCAAATGCTGGCTGGTGGCCGGGAGTTCGTAACCGCTAATCAATGAGAAACGGCGCGGCGCTCTTTGGCCGCGAGGCTTGGACATTTAACGCCGCCTCCCGGCCAAAGGCCGAGAAGGCGACACATTCCGGCTGTGTCCGCCGCACTGATTATGAGGTTACGAGCCTCCGGACTGCGCAATCTTTGCAGTCCTGACTATAATCTTACCCGGCAAATCCTTAACGGGTCAACGAACTTGCAGCATCTGGCGGAATTCCGCCGTTTGTCATCGCGACATGCGGCTCATCATGCATGCTGCAGAGCCAATCCAACGCGCCTTTGCGCTATCGCGTTCCAGAAATACTTCCGCGCAATGTGCCGGTCGTCGAATTCTCTCTCGTAGAATGCGATGACCGCGTGCTGGAAATCGCAGTCCGCCACCGTCTGCGCGCGCGTGATGAAGATGTGCTCGGCCGCGGACATCGCACAGAAGCGGCTCTCGCGTTCGGCGCGCACCGCAGGCTGGCGCGCATACCATGCGGCACCGCGCTTCATACCGGCCATCGTCTGGCGAAGGAAGGGGTCGGCGCGTTCGAGCGCCTCGCGATACTCCCGGTAGCGCGTTATCTTGCTGATGAGCAGGCCTTTGAGGGCCATCATCCGTTCGCTCAGGCCGGTCGCCTCGATGAAAGACGGCAGACCGACCGAGGCTGCCACCGCTCCGCCTGCCGCAAGGCTGCCGAGCACAAGTGTCCGCCGACTGATTGCGCGTTTCCCCGATTGCACGTTCCGTCTCCCCCCTTCTCTTTGTATGCACACGTGTTGCCGACGACCTGGTCTCCGACGAGACGCTTTCTTTTGTCCGGTGTTCCGCCAGCCATGCCCCGTATGTTGCGGGATCTCTGCCCCTGCATGATGGCGATTGTGAGTCGTCGCAGGGTTTTGCGTGTTCGCTCACGCTCCGCTTGCTGCCTTTGCTGACCTGACTGACACGCGCGGCCTGGAACGATGGGGTCTATCCGAGCCCGCTCGCTAGGGGATCAACGGGCTGCCCGCTCCGTTCGCTGACGCTCCCGTGTTGCCCGTGTGACCCGCTCGCCTTGGGCATCGGCTTTCACGTCCCCATCAGGCCGGGCGTGGTGTCCGGCCGGAACGCAAAGCAAGAGGAGCCTGTCATGAGCAATACGAACGAAACCAAGCGCCCGACCCACGCCATCTACGTCGTGCAGGGCGAAGGCGAGAACGCCCGCTGGGTGCGCATCGGCGCAGCCTGGCAGAACAAGGACAAGAAAGGCGCGAACCTGGTGTTCGATGCCCTGCCCGTCTCGGGCCGCGTCGTGATGCGCATCGTCGACGAGAAGACCGACGCGCAGAACGGGGATGCGCAAGGGGGTCAGCAATGACCCCCGGTTTCCTCCGGCCGCTGGCGGCGGACGTGTTCGAGGCGCTGGTCGAGAACGCCGTCTGCCGTTGCGAGGATCTCTACGACCTCGACGGCGAAACCATGTTTCGCAACCGCGGCGGCCGCGTCGAAACCTTCGACGCTGATACGCTGGAGACGGGAGGCCGGTAACGGCCTCCCTTACGCCTGCCGCAGGCAGGCCGATCGCGCGAAACACATTCCCTTGCCGCGTTTCGCGCATGCCTTTGAGGCGGCGGTCTTCCGGCGCGCTCCCACACAGCGCCGTAGCCGGAAGACCGCCGCAAGCGATTTTACAGATTATCGGCTTTGGGGAACACGCTTGAGCGCTGCCAAACAGATCTTTAGCGTTCAAAGAAACAATCAGTGAGGTTGAATGACACTCTACTCTCTAATTCCCATCGGGTTTCTCATTGCAAGTGCGGTTCTTTTTTATTTCGCCTTCAAAATCGGATTCGACAAGACAAACAAATATGGCGTGCAGGAACACGGGAGCGCGGGCCGTGCGCTGCTCAGTCACCTTTCGCAGGGCGCGCTCGCACTTGCTGCCGTGATCCTGCTGCTGATGGCAGGCTGCTCGGTCGGCATTGAGCCTCCGGCGTCCTGACTCGGGCTCGCCTTCACACGATTAGAACGGGATGAGCCTGTCGCGCCGCATCAGCTCATGCGTCGCGCGGTCCATCGTCCATCGTGCCGCCATCTCTTCGATCGTCATGCGCCCTGCGGCCTGCATCGTCCAGAAGCGCACATAACGTTCCGGAACGACCAGGGTCACATCCGAATATCCCCTGCCCGTCGCCCCATCGAGTTTCCATTCCGACTCGACCGCCCGGAACAGCCGCAGATCGGGCGCGTAAGGCTGCGCCTGCACAAGCAGGGACGCAAAATCGGGATTGACCCGAGTCAATCGCAACCTCACCACCTGCAGGGCTTCGTCCATGTCGGTCATCTGTCCGACGAAAAACTTTAAGCGATCCGGACGACGGCATGAACGGGGCATTGCATGTGCATGTCCGGCTCCTTTCGCCCGGCGTTTAGTCGATGACGGTCTCCGGCCTGTCGGCCCAGCCTTGCGTGATGGCCTGCAGCGCACGGCAGGCGCGCATCTCCTGAAGGGCATTGGAGAGCTGCACCGCGACCTTGTGAGCCTCGACGAGCGTGAGCCCGGCCGCGACATGCATGACGTCGCCGTTGCGCAGATACGCGGCCACGCGGTGGACCGGCCGTCCGTTCGCGCCTTCGCAACGCAGTGCCTCGAAGGACACGATGTCGGCCTGTTCGTACGGCATGGCGTCGTGGCCGCGAAGGCAGGTGAAGCCGTCGGGCGCCCAGGTCGATCCGTCCGAGAGGAAGTACAGGCTGCGGTTTCGTTCGGGCCGCAGCCAGAGTTCGGTGAGCACAAGCGCTTCTGCAACGATCAAGGCTGCGGTCAGCCAGCCGAACGGCACGGCTGACGCCCGCCAGGCGTGGACGCTCGCAAGAAGAGCCTGTTGCTGCATGTGCTGGACAAAGGTCCAGAGCGCGAGCAGCGGAAGGATCGCGGCGATGACAATCAGGACTGTGCGCAGCCAGCTCCGGCATTCCGTCCAGAAGACGCCGGTGCCGATGAGGCCGTCGGGTCCTGCCGGGCCATGCTGACAGACGCATCTAAAGCGCATCGGCGGCCAGCCTTTCCATGTAGACCGGCGGCCGCCCGGGCACGAGCACGAGCTGGCGGCCGGACTCGCGGCTGAACCACCGCGTGATTTCGTACGCATCGAGAAGCCGCACGCTGCGCAGATGCTCGCGCAGGCCCGTATCGCCCTGCGCCATCGCCGCGCCCGACACGCGCACCTGCTGGCGTTCCATGACCTGCGTCGTGCCCAGCCGTTTCGAGAGATGCTCGGTCGTGGTCACGTCGGAATTCCCGAAGGCCTGAATGATTCCGGCATTGCCGAGAAACGTCTCCCAGGACTTGGGGTAATGGGTCTGAAGCTGCGTGAGGTCCTGCAGGACGCTCCAGAGCTTCACACCGAACCCCGCCATCAGCCCGGCCGCCGTCTCGATCGAGCGCATATGGCCGAGCGCGGGGAATTCCTCCAGCACGAACCAGACGGGCAGTGCGCCGCGCGGCACGGATTTGCGCTCAAGCGCAGCAAGCGCCTGCTGGATGACGAGCCGCAGCCAGCGGTAATGCGTGCCCATGCGCATGCCGGGCAGAACCAGATAGACGCTCAGATTGCCCTGGCTCAGCTCGCCGAGCGCAAAATCCGAACGCTCGGTGATGGGGACGATGTCGTCGAGCGGTCCAGTCTGCTCCTGCGCCGTCGAAAGAATGCCCTGAAGCTCGCGCCCGCCGGATTCTTTCTTCCCATAGAACGACGCGCCGATATTCGAGACGATGCCGTCGAAGGCCGACGAATTCGTCATGTCGCGAAACAGGCGGTCCAGCTCCGGCGGTGTCGCGTTGAGAAGACGCCGCACTTCACGCAGTGTCGTGCGCAGCGCCGTCGTTGAGAGCAGATGCAGCGTGATGCCGCGGATGAGGTTCTTGGCGCTGTCCGTCCAGTGCGGGTCGCGCGGATTGCCGATAATCAGCGCATCGGCGAGTTGCGCCGCATCCGCAGCGACATGTCCCGGATTGCCATGCCCGAGTTCTGCGAACGGATTGTGCGAGGCACACGGCAGACCCGTTTCATTGAACGGATCGAGGACGAAGACACGCTGCCCCATCCGCCGGCGGTGCCCGGCCGTGGCCCGTGCGAGCTCTCCCTTCGGGTCGAGCACGATGACCGATCCCGGATAGTACCTCAGGTTCGGCACGAGCACGGTGGATGACTTGCCTGCACGGCTCCCGGCGATCGTCACCACGTGGCGGTCATCGCCACGTCCGAACCTGCGGCTTTGCCATTTGCCGAGGAGCACCCGCCCCGGCGTCCAGTCCCAGCTCGCGCCGAGCTGCCAGGGATGCGCCCAGATCTGCGCGGGCGGACGCTCGCTGTGTCCTGCGATATTCGCGCCGCGGGGAGGAAACGAAACATCGGACATAACATCGCTCACGGATCGGTCTGCGGCGCCCCCGTCTGCTCGCGCATCCGGACTGCGCCTTCGTCATCGACACAGTGTGTCGTTCGCGTGAGGACACATGAGGATGAAGTTATCGAAAGTAAACGTGCGCGCATCTTCGTCGATGCACGCGCATGTTCAGCAACGCGTCAGAAGGTGGCACATAAATTTTCATATCAATTGCACATGCGTTCGTATTGCGCTGCATGAAGTTGAGGATAAATGAAGTTTGAAAATTTGAACGCAAGGAAACCCGCGGTAGGCATGAAGACGAGTAGCGAGATGTGGATTTGATTTCGAAATCAAATCCCTCTCGCCGGGGAGGGCCGCTCCGCTCACTCCCGCGGACCCCTTCCCGGTCAGGGCAACCCGAACCCGATTCCTTTCGGAGACACCGGATGGCACGACGACGGACGTATCGCGAGGCTGCAAGAACGCAGGCGATCACCGTGCGCATCACACCGGCCGAGCATGCGCGGCTGGCCGCGGAAGCCGCGCAGGCAGGCGTCAGCATCGCCGGCCTTGCCGAGCGCTACATCACGCGCGGCAGGCTGAAGATTGACTCTTCCGGTGGACCGGCACCGCTCCAGCCGGCGGCTCTTGCCGAACTCAAACGCATCGCGAACGCCCTGCACGCTATTGCTCGCACGGCGCCGGCGCACCTGCCCGCCAAGGCGGGCAGCGTCGCCGCCACTATGCGCGATCTTCTCCAGCTTCTTGTGAGGGACGAACTTCTCTCGCAACGGATCACTGCGCTCAGAACGAGGACCACCGCAAATGATTCCGCGCCTGCAAGCGCGCGGCAGGAGTTTCAAAGGGTCATGCACCTACGTGCTGCACGACCCGAAAGCGAAAACCCGTGACCGCGTCGCCTGGACACTGACCCGGAACCTGCACAGCGATCCGGATCATGTCTGGTTTGAAATGTACGAGACCTGGCGCAACCAGGCGCAGCTCAAGGCCAATGCGGGCCTGTCCGCGCGCGGACGCAAGAACGAGACGCCCGTCCTGCACTACACCCTGGCCTGGCATGTCGACGACAAGCCGACGCCCGAGCAGATGCAAGCGGCGGCTCTCGCCAGCCTCAAGGTGCTCGGCCTTGAGGAGCACGAGGCGCTTATCGTCGCGCATGACGACAAGACGCACCCGCATGTTCACATCGTCGCCAACACGGTCCATCCCTATACGGGCCGGACGGCCGCGCTCAAATACAGCAAGGAGCGCCTGTCTGAATGGGCCGAAGCCTATGAGCGCGATCACGGGCGCATTCATTGCGAAGAGCGCGTCAAAAACAACGAGGAGCGGCGCAAGATCCGCAAAGCCCGCGCCCAGGAGCGCCTTGCCGAGGCCTTCGCGCCGGCCGCGGCACCACCGCCGAGAATGCCGTATGTCCCGGTCAGGGATCACTCGCCCACCCGGCCGCAATGGTTTGACAGGAAGGAGATCGTCGATCGCATGAAACGGCTGCGGGCCGAGCTCGACCTGCAGCACAAGAGGGAACGCGGCGTCACATGGGAGCGCCAGAAGACGGAGCGCGACGCGCTCGACCGCGACACGCAGGCGGCCATCGATAATGCCCGCGCGCATATGCGCGAGCGCTTCCGGCCGCAATGGCGCGCGCTTTACGGACAGCAGGGGCGCGAGCGCCGCGTGGCTACGACCCGCGGCGTGCTGCCGCTGGAGCGTGCCGTCTTCGTCTTCAAAAACCGTCACAGGTTGGGCGGCAAGTCGGCCCTCGGCCTCCGGCAGATTGTCGGGCTTGTGCTCTCTCCCGCGCGCCTCGCGCGAGCGCTTGAAAGCGTGCATCTGCGCGAGCGCAGGACGCTCGCGCGTGACTCGCGGCTGGAGACGAAACAGCTGACGGAGAGGATCTGGGCCATCCACCGCGAACGCTTTCACACGCTGCAGGAGCGCCAGGCGAAGGAGCGCGAGGCCGAGCGCGCGCACCAGAAGCTTGAACGCAAGGACGTCACCCTCGCCCGGGCCAAGGCCCATCTTATCGAGGAACTGGCCCGCCCGGCACCATTGCGCCCGCAGCCCCGTCCGTCGCGCGAGCCACTGACCACTGCCGGGCAGTTCAATCTGGCGGCGGTCGATTTTTCGGACGCCGTGCAGGCGCCGGTGTCGCGCGCCGACCAGATACGCCGCGACATGGAGATCTGGCGGCAGCAGAACGGTCACCGCGACGTCGGGCGCGAACTCTAGTGCGGCTATGCAAGAAGCGTCGCGAGCCTGCTTTCCCAGAGTTCAAGCGCCGCGCGCATCTCCTTGTCGTAGGTCGCCTTGTTGTAGCGCAGAGCAATGGGCGAGAGCGTGCCGGTCACGTGATTGAGCAGGCGCTCGACCACGTGCGGCGGCACGCCGAGGGCGGCCAGGTTCGTGGCGAAGGTGCGCCGCAGATCATGGAGCGTCCAGTCCTTGACGCCGGCGGTTTTATCCAGATGCGCCTTGCTCGCCGAAAACCCCGCAAACGGCCCCTCGCGGCGGCGCGCCGGAAAGACGTAGGGGCTTTTGCGCGGGATGCCTTCAAGGATCGTCTTTGCCATGGCGCCGATCGGGAAGGTGTGACGGCGGCCATTCTTCACCGCCTCCGGCGGCAGGGAGATTTCTGCCTTGTCGAGATCGACGTGCTCCCATCTGAGGGCGCTGATTTCCGTGCGGCGCTGGCCGGTCAGGATCAGCAGCCGGACGATCTGCCCGAAGCTCCCCTCGCCCGCGGTATAGACCTGCTTGAGCTCGTCATCCGTGAGCACCCTCTCCCGGGCCTTCTCCCGCGCGGGGGCGGCCATGGTGCACGGGTTCTTGCAGTAGCCCCGCCGCTCCGCCCACCGGAAGAAAGTCCGCGCCGCCTTGAAGGCGTGCTGCGCCTCGGACGGCGTGTCGAGAAGGCCGTCAAGGATGCCGGTGATCTGCGCCGTGGTAATGGCCGAGAGCAATTTGCGGTCGAGAGGCGCGAAATGCTTCGTGAGCAGCCGCTCGGTCTCCTTGCGCGTGCTTTCGCGCTGATGCTGGGCGCAGTGCGTCCGGATGAAGAGCTCGCGCCCCTCCGCGAAGGTCGAGACCGGCTGTTCTTCGAGCGGCGTGCCCAGAAGCACCAGGGCCTTCTTGCGAGCCTCCGAGAGCGGCAGGGCCGGGTAATGGCCGATGCGCGTCCGGATGCGTTCCCTGCCCCGCACGACAATCCAGGTCTTGCGGTTCTTGCCGACGCGGATGCCGAAGGCCGGTGTCTTTGTATCGAAATACGCGCCGGGTTTGAGGCTGCGGATGGTGAGATCGGTAAAGACGACCTTCGCCATTTTTGGCTCCGTTTTGGCTCCCAAATCGGATGCACCGCCATGTTCCAGGGGGTGCCATCGTGTTCAGCCCGCACGGAGAAGAATAGCTGAAATTATCAGCTTTTTCAATGGGTAAAGGGGTGATTTTCGGGGTGAGAGGCTGGAGCGGGTGAAGGGAATCGAACCCTCGTCATCAGCTTGGAAGGCTGTTGCTCTACCATTGAGCTACACCCGCGCGCCGACCGGTCATTTAGATGATTTGCGCGGCTTGCGCCAACGCTTCCATCACGGTCTGTCGATCAAGGCTGTCGCACCCACACCGGAGTTCGACGAGGATGGCTGCCGCCGAGGTGAGATGCCGCGCAAAGTAGAATGGTGGGAGAGGTAGGACTCGAACCTACGAAGGCATAGCCAGCGGATTTACAGTCCGCCCCCTTTGCCGCTCGGGACACTCTCCCAGACCCGCAGGCACAGCATCGGCCGCTCGCAAAAACGGAACCGACGCTGTCGGGGTATGGCGCGCTTTATGGTCAGCCGATCCGGCGAAGTCAATGGAGGCCTGTTCGCTTCCCGGCGGATGGCGTAAGCCACGGCAAAACCTCGCCGCCCGGCCCTCCGGGCGCCAACTCCGGATGCCCTTCATGGCCTCACGACCGCCCTCCGGCCGGCCCCGCCCCGGCGCCAAACCGGGGGCCACCCGCGAACAGATCGAGCGGCGCGAGCGCTTCACCCGCGCCCGCCGCGAAAGCCTGCGGCCGGCCGAGGCCGACGCCGTCGCCATCCTCTATGGCTGGCACACCGTGACGGCGGCCTTGCGCAATCCGGCCCGGCACATCCGCCGGTTCCTCGCCACCGAGAACGCGGCGCGGCGGCTCGCCGAGGAGGCCACTGCGCCGGCCACGGCGCCCGAGGTGGTGCGGCCCTCGGCCATCGACGAGCGCCTCCTGCCCGACGCGGTGCACCAGGGTCTCTATCTCGAGGCCGATCCGCTGCCCTCGCCGGCCATCGGCGACCTGCCCACGCGCGGCGTCGTCCTGGTGCTCGACCAGATCACCGATCCGCACAATGTCGGTGCGATCTTCCGGTCGGCCGCCGCCTTTGCCGCCACCGCCATGGTGACCACCGAGCGGCACAGCCCCGACGCGGCCGGGGCGCTGGCCAAGGCGGCATCCGGCGCGATCGAGCTCGTGCCGCTGGTCACGGTGCAGAACCTCGCGCGCGGGCTCGCCGAGTTGCGCGAGCGCGGCTTCCTCCTCGTCGGCCTCGACAGCACCGGCGACGCCGACCTCGCCGCTCTGCCGCTGCGCGCGCCGCTCGCGCTCGTGCTCGGCGCCGAGGGCAAGGGCCTGCGCCAGCTCACGCGCGATACCTGCGACCGGCTGGCGCGCATCGACGTGCCGGGCGCGATCAAGAGCCTCAACGTCTCGAATGCCGCCGCCCTGTCGCTCTACGTCGCGACCCGCGCGCTCACCAAGGCCTGAACAGCAAAACGGCGGGCCCCCCAGCCCGCCGCCCGCTCCCTCTATCGGTGAAAGCCCTAGTCCGCCTCGGCCTTGGCGCCGGCGCCGCCTTTGCGGAACAGGCGGATGCTCATGCGATCGGGACCGAGGATGGTCACCTCGGCCTCGGCGCGGATGACGCGCCTCGCGCCCTCGCCCTTCGCCCCGCTCTTCGTCTCGCTCTTTACCGTGCTCTTGCGCTTTGACGCTGCGCGCGGCGGTTCGTCGGCGGTCGCCGCCTTGGCGGCGCGCACGCGCCTGGCGGCAGGCGCCGGCGGCGCGTCCTCGACATAATGATGGCGTTCGATCACGCGCGGCGGATCGTCGACGACGCGTTGGTGTTCGATCACCACCGGCTTCTCGCGCACGATCCTGGTCGTGTTGACGACCTCGCGCTTGACCGTGCGGCCGTGCCGGCGGTGCAGGTCCTCGATCGCGGCCGGATCGTTGCGCGTCGTGCGCCTCTGGACCTGCCGCTCGACCGTGCGCCGCGCCTCGCGCCGCGGCGCGGCCTGACGCACCGCCACCGGCGCCGTGCCGCGGCAGCCGTTGACGCAATGCACATAGGGATAGGCGCGCGCCTGCGCCGGGCGCTGGATCACATAGGTGTTGGGCGCGACCTCGACCGCGTAAGGCTGGCCGGGCGCGACGGCATAGGGATAGAGCGGCGCCGGCTGCGCATATTGCGCCTGCGCGGCCGCCGGCAGCAGGGCCGCGGCAAGAATGGCCAGCAACGTGGATCGCATCGGTCTCGTCATTTCAGGGGCGGCTCCGGCGGCGGCGCCGTCTCCGGCACGAACGTGCGGACACGCCCGTGCGGGCGCTCCGTCACGAAGGCCGACGACGTCGTCCAGGTACGGGTGAAGGTCTCCGGCGCCTCGAGCCCCTCGGCGCGCGCGTCGATGTCTTCGTCGCGACCGACAAGCGGCCGCTGGCCGGTGACCGGGTAATAATGGCGGTTGCGCCACGGCGCGAGCCAATAGGGACGCACGACAATGCCAGGCTCCCAGGCCCAGATCCAGACCTGGCCGGCGCGCACGCCGTGCGGCGCGTAATACAGGCCGACGGAGCGGCTGGCCGGCACGCGCGGCAGATCGGCCGCATGCGCGGCGGCGATACCGGCAAACCCGACGCAGAGTCCGACAATGGTTCCGATCACGCGCATGCGCTGCCCCACGGCATCGCGCGCAGAATATACGAATGCTTTACCTTGCCGACCGCAATCGCCGGGTAACATTAATCGCGGCACGGCATTTGCCCTGGGCCTGCCCGGGCCGGACCGGACAGAACCGGAAGAGCGGTGGCGCACGGCAGCCGGTTGCGCTACCACTTGTGCATCGCCTTCAACGACACGGGCCGCAATGTCTTCTCGTCGCCCTCCCGCCCCCTTGAGCCAGGCGCCCGCGGAGCAGCCGCGTCGCACGTTCCGGCAGCGTTACGACGACCTGGAGAAGCGACGCACCGAGTTGATGAAGCGCCTGCAGTCGCTTGGCGACGGCACGCAGCGCCATCCCGGCTACAAGCGCGCGCTCAAGCTGCTCAACGACACGTTCCGCAAGTCGAAGCTGGCGCAGCGGCTGGCGGTGCTGCAGGCGGCCGCCTGGCTGATCGATATCCTCGAGAAACTGTCGATGACGCTGTGACGGCGGCCTCCGGCCGCCGTTGAACGGCGCGCCCCGCCCACGCACCAGCCGCCCGGCACCGGTCCGCCGGGCGATTTCGTTTGCGCGCCGACGCCCCCCCGCGCCGGCGCGAGCGGCGCCGGCCCACGCGCCAACCGCGCGCTTGTCCCTGGCTTCCGACGCTGGTAGCAGTCGCCGCAATGCCCACCGGACAGCCGGCTTAGCTCAGCGGTAGAGCAGCGGTTTTGTAAACCGAAGGTCGGGGGTTCAATCCCCTCAGCCGGCACCGGAGGCGCCGAAATCCGCGCCGAATCGAATGATCTTCAAGGCCATGCGGCGAGAATTCGGCCTTTGCGACGGTTCGCGAGTGTGCCAGACTGTCCGCGTTAGCAATACCCCCTCGGAGATCAAGCAATGCCTCAGGGCACGGTTAAGTGGTTCAACCCGACGAAAGGCTACGGCTTCATCCAGCCGCAGGAAGGCGGCAAGGATGTGTTCGTCCATATCTCGGCTGTCGAACGCGCAGGGCTGAGCACACTGAACGAAGGACAGAGCGTTCAGTACGAACTCGTCGAGAACCGCGGAAAGACGTCTGCGGAGAACCTCAAGGTCAAGTGACCCTGAGTCTTCTGAACTGAGCTGAACTGAAGCGCTAGTTCTGTCGAAACGTCCGCCGCCGAGCCGTCCGGCCCGGCGGTTCTGGCGTTTGCGCGGACACGCGACAGGCCCGCTTTTCCGCCTCGCCCCGGTCAGCGCGTCAGCGCCGCGAGCTCCGGAAACGGCGCGTAGACGGCGTCCTTGCACAAGGTCTCGACCTCGCGCTTGGTATCGACGAAGCGTTCGAGTTTCGCCGAGACGTAGATCGCCGCGCCATCCTTCAGCCCGGTGTATTTGCCGTCCATGTCGCGCGCGTTGTAGCGCAGGCAGACGACGTAGCGCTGGCCCGGGCCGACGTCCTTCAGCACCGGCGGCGCCACCACGGCGCCGCGCACATGCGTCGGGTCGTTGAGATAGGTGCGCAGGAAGGCGAGCAGGTCGGCCTTGTAGGTCTGCGGATAGACGTTCTGCGCCGCCCAGCGCGCTTGCAGTTCGGCCGGCGACGGGCCGAGATCGGTCGTGCAGCCGCCGAGCAGCGCCGCCCCGAGCAAGGTCGCCAGGAGCGGCGAATAGGTCGCACCACGCATCCCCGAACTCTCCGCCGATGCCGCCCCCTGCCCTTCGTTCAACTACATTTTCGTCAGTTTGGCGACATCGATCGCCTGTGCATAAGCGAGCTTCGCGGCCGCGTCGGCCGAGCCCTGGACGTTGATCATGAACTTGTTGGCCACCAGCAGCATCACATCACCATCATTGGTCTGGATGGCGCGGCTGTTGCCGACCTTCACGAGCTTGCCCATGGCGCCGGCCATCGCCGGGTTCGCCAGCATCGGCGCGAGCTGCATGATCGCGGCCGAATCGCCGGTGATCGACACCTCGACATTGTCGCCCTTGTCGTTCGTGTAGCTGCGCGAGGCGGCCGATGCGCCGCCGAGAATGCCGACGCCGACGGCGTTCGCCTGCGGCTTCTCGGCCTTCCAGCCGGGCAGCGGCTCCGGCAGCAGCGCGGCGAAGCCCTCGGCATTTCTCTGTCCGATGAGCTGCGAAGCGAGATCGAGCGACTGCTTGGCGTTCTGCATGTCGCCGGCCTGGTAGGCCTTCCGCGCCGTGTCGATGGTATCGAGGATGTCGTCGGCGGCGAACGCCGGCGCTGCCGCGGTCGCCAGCATGGCCGCCACGGCCAGTCTGCACAGGATTTGCATGAATGCCCCCTCGTCTGCGAATCCGGATGCGAGGCTAACAGAAAAGCGGCGCGAGGCGCGGCGGCGCTGCAACCGCCGCGCCGCAGCGTCAGAAGGTCGCTCCCGCGCGCAGGATGAAGGTCCGGCCCGGCTGCGGGAACGCCGCGTAGTAGCCCTGCGTCGTGCCGCTGGCGATCGAGTAGTCGAAATACGACACGTCGAACAGGTTCTGCACCGTCGCCGACCAGAAGAAGCGCCGGTACTCGCCGCCGAGCCGGACGTCGACGGTGGCATTGGCCGGGATCTTCGGCTGGGTGTTGGCCTGATCGTTGTCCATGTAGCGCGAGCTCCAGAACCGCGTCGACACGTCAAGCACGGCGAGCCGGCCGACGATATTCCAGGAGACGCCGGCGCTGCCGCTCCAGCGCGAGACCAGCGGCACGTCGTTGCCGGCATAGGCGCCCTCGCGGAACGTCGCGTGCGTGTAGGCAAGGCCCGCATGCAAACGCACGTCGTCGCTCAAGCGGACATTCGCCTCGTTCTCCCAGCCGACGCGGCGCGTCGGATCGAGATTGACGTTGACGTTCTGCGCCGGGATGAAATGGATCTCGTCGTTGAGGTCCATCACATAGGCGCTCGAGCGGAAGTCGAAGGCCGCCCCGCTGAGGCGGAATCCGGCCTCGACGTCATGCGAGGTCTGCGTCTTCAACGCGAAGTCCGCCGGCGTCGCGACGAAGTACGGGCTGCCGGCGCCGACGCGCTCGTCGGCATTGGGCAGGCGGAAGGCGCGGGCGACGCGGCCGAACACGGCAAAGCCCGGCGTCAGGCGATAATCGACGCCCAGGTGCGCGGCGTATTGCCATTCGTTGCTGTCGAGGGGCGGCGCCTGCGGGTTGCTGGCGTAGAAGGCGGCGTTCGGATCGCCGATGGCGCTGTAGTCGTCGGTCGCCTTTACCCCGGCCCATTGCACGCGGCCGCCGGCCGACACGTCGAGATCGGGCAGCACGCTCGTTTTATTGAGCGCGTAGAACGCGGCGGTGCTCTGGCGGATGTTGTAGTGGTGGATGGTCGGCGAGCCCGGCGCCTGCGACCGGTCGGAGTCGTACTGCGTGTTGTAGAGATCGACGCCGGTCTTCAGTTCGTTCGGCACGCCGAAGGCGCCGTGCGTCACGGTCAGGCGCGGCGTCAGCGACGTGGTGGTCATGCCGGTGTTGACGTAGTTGGCCGACACCGTCGAGTTCGGATCGTAGGCGAAGCTCGGCGGCGGGAAGTAGTCGTAGAACTGGCTCTGCTGGAATTTGCGGCGGATGCCGCCGTCGATCGTGAGCTCGGCGCCGGCCCACAGGCTCCGCGTCACGCCGGCGGTCAGGTTGAGGTCCTGCTTGTGCCCCCAGTCGCTGGGAAAGACCGACGCGCGCGGATTGTCGAGCGTGATCGGATAGACGAAAGGCAGCGCGAGATTGGGCAGGTTGCCGGGCAGGTTCTGCCGCTGCCGGTCGAGCGCGAGCGTGAGATAGCCGCTCAGATCGCTGCTGCGGTAGTTGAGATTGCCGATGGCGTTGTCCTGACGCAGCTCGCTGTTCTGCCGGTAGCCGGAGACGGTCGCGACGTTGCCGTAGAACGACGACGACCACGGCCCTGCGCCTTTCGAGGCCGAGAAGCGGCCTTCCTGGTAGCCGTATGAGCCGACCGCACCTTCGACACGGCCGTGCGCGCCCTCCTCGGCCGCCGTCTTGGTGACGATGTTGATGACGCCCCCGACGGCACCGTCGCCGTAGAGCACGGCGCCGCTGTTGCCGCGCGTGATCTCGATGCGCTCGATGCTGTTGCGGGGAACGGTCGCGAAATCGAAGCCCTGCAGGTCGAAATCCTGGTAGCGCCGTCCGTTGACCAGGATCAGCACGTTGGAGCTGGAGAAGGCGCCGAAGCCGCGCAGGTCGACGGCGTCGTTGACGCCGAGCGGGTTGCCGCTCTGATGCAGGACCTGGATGCCGGCCTCGCGCGAGAGCAGATCCGGCAGGCTCTGCTCGGGCGCGCGCGCGATGTCCTCGGCGGTAATGATGCTGGTGGCGGTGCCGGCGATGCCGCCGTCGCCGATGCGCGTCACGCCGACGTCGATGGTCGGCAGCGCGACCGCGGGCTCGCTGTCCTGCGCCTGCGCGCCGTGCACGACACCGAGCGCGACTGCCGCGCCGGCCAGACGAAAGCCGATCCTCATATCCCAACGTTCCTTCGTTCGCGCGCGAGGCGATTTCGCCTCGGGCGCAGCGGGTCAGACCAAACCCGGTGCGAAGGAAACGCGACGCCCACGGCCGATCCGCGCGACGCCGCCGTTTCGAAGACGTGAGGAGGGAGACGTCACCCGCCGCACGGCTTTCGCACCGGCATTGCCGTCACCGCTGCGAAAGACCGCTCCGTATGGACGCCCCGTCCACCGGTTGGGTGACCGCGCTGGCAGGTCTCCTGGCTCGCGGGTCGCCGCTCAGTTGCGTCCGGCCTTCCCGGTTGCCCAGTGGCCTGATGGACGCGAGCTCGCCGCTCACAGTTGCGGGGGCAGCCACGGATTCATGACCGAAGGTCAGCGATTCATGATCGAAGGTCAGCGATTCATGACCGAAGGTCAGGTGTCCGTGTTCCCTCTTTCGTCCCCGGCGCCCCGGGGAACCAGCACGACGAAAATGTGGCTTGGGAGGCGCCGACAAGTCAAGCGCCGCGAACCGCGCGGCGCCCGACCGTCGACAACAAGAACGCTTCAGCCGGCCTTCCTGGCGCGATGCTTCACGCCGCCCGCCTGATGCTTGAAGGCCTTCGCATTGTGCTTCACGTGCTTGACGTGATGCTTCACGTGCTTCGCCGCCTTGACGTGCGTCACGTGATGCTTCACGTGCGTCACGTGCGTCACGTGCTTGCGATGCTGGTGAATTGCGACGTGCTTGCCCGTCTTGTGCCCCCGGACGGCGACCTTGTGCTTGGCCGCCTTCATGTGCTGCGCAGCGACCGGCGCCGGATTGGCGGCGTTGCCCTGCGCGAAGGCCGGCGCGGCGAGGAGACCGGTCGCGATCACGGCGGCAGCGATTGTCTTGAGCATGAGCATTGTCCCTTCTCGGAGTACGGGCGGCCGAATCGCCCTCGTCTGTTTCCCGGCGGATGCGGCCTTGGCGCCGATCCTTGCACCGCATCCTGACAGGGAGGCGCTGAATGCGTTCTGAAGTGCGGTTTCAGCGACCGTTCAGCGAGCGGCCGGCGCGGTGTCCGAATTCGGGCGAGATCACGGCAATGTTAACGCGGCGCGCGCGGGAAAGCGCAGCCTGCGGGATGAAAGGCCCGGCCGCGGTTGTTCGTGCTCAGGTCATTAAGGGAGAAACAGCCATGCGGACGACCCGCCTCTCGCGCCATGTCGGTCTATTTACCGCCTTAGTCCTGCTCACGGGGGGGGCGGCACTCGCCGCTAACGGCGAGGACGGCAAGGACGGCAAGGAC
>Ga0182749_1000122_pt1 | contig 92442 bp, 93 predicted proteins | sample eDN3rd37CKraftMG_FD_128875 | JGI IMG/M metagenome (GOLD analysis project Ga0182749, IMG submission 128875) | Enriched Miracle-Growth compost microbial communities from Emeryville, California, USA - eDNA 3rd pass 37_C Kraft MG (version 2) (version 2) ...
CCATCATCCGCGACAACCGCCCGCACGGCTACCCGACGCAGTCGCTGCTGGCGTGCGTCGCGTCGGTCACGCCCGGGGACGCGGATGTCCGGTACGCCGCGCTCGCCGCGCCCGGCGCGTGGAGCCCGCTCCGCTTCGACGATCCGGTCCGCTGACGCCGCCCGGCGCATCGGCCGGGAGCAGCTTCAGCCCCACGACCGCGCCGACGATCCCCGCGATGAAGACGATCTTCCCGACCGAGACGCTCTCGGCGCCCGTCGCCATCGCGTAGGCCACCGTGAGCGTCGCCCCCACGCCGACCCACACCGGGTAGGCGGTGCCGATCGGGATCCGGGTCGCGGCGAAGCCGAGCCCGCCCATGCTCGCGGCGAGCGCGATCGCGAACACCACGGTGGCGCCGGGGCGCGACAGCCCGTCCGACGCGCCGAGGGCCGTGGCCCACACCGCCTCGCACACGGCGCTGAGCAGCAGCACGAGCCACGCCACGTCAGCTCACCGCCTTCAGGCCGACGATCGACGCCACGAGCACCACGAGCAGCGCCACGCGCGCGACGCTCGCGCGCTCCTGACGGGTGACGAGCGCCCACGCCACGGTGAGCGTCGCGCCGACCCCGACCCACACCGCGTACGCCGTGCCGGTCGGCAGCGACGTCATCGCCCACGCGAGCCCCGCCATGCTGCCGGCTAGCGCCCCGACGAACAGCAGCGCAGGTCCGCGGCGACGGAACCCCTTCGAGGCGGCGAGCGCCGAGGCCCACACGGCCTCCAGCACGCCCGAGAGGATGAGAACCAGCCACGCCGACACGATGACCCCTTCCGGCCGTCTTGTCGCGTTGCGGGTACAGCTCCCTCGTCCGCGGGCGCCGGAACGGGGCCCGTCCCCCACGGTAGCAACGCCGATCCGCGCGGGTGCCCAGGCGGTGATCAGGTGCGACGCGCCGCCCGTCGCGTGCGCGGCCCGCGCGGTCGCGGCGGGTTTGTCCGTAGGCTGGCCACCGTGGCGGAGGGGACAGCGGCTCGCATCCGGGGAACGCTCGCGCGGACCCCGCGCGGCGTCTGGGTGGCCGCGGGCGTCGTGCTCGCCCTGCTGCTGGGCACCTGGGCGTTCGGCGGGTTCGCCCCCGCCGACGCGCGAGCGCGGCCGACGTGGCAGGCGGGGGAGCCGCACGACCACGGCCAGGTGACGGCGACGATCCACGACTACACCGTCACGACCGAGCAGGGGGAGGCGCTGCCGGACGGGGCGACGGCGTGGCTGGTGGTGCGCGCGAGCGTCGTGCCGACGCACACCGAGACCCTCGACTTCGCGCGCGACCTGGTGGCCCTGCCGCCGGGCGTCGCCATCCCCCTCGACGACGACGCGTCGCCGGAGTCCGACCGCATGATCGACCTGGACGACGGGCGCCGCTCGCCGCTGCTGCACCCGGGGCTTCCCGCCGAGATCGCGTACCTGTGGCCGCTCGCCGACCCGGATGACGCGCCGCGCGACGGGCTGACCGTCGACGCGATCGAGTCGCAGTGGATCTACAGCCCGTCCTCCGATGCCTGGCACTGGGGCGGCTCGGCGGTGGCCGCGACCATGACGATCCCGTACACCGACGAGGTGCCCGACGTGCTGCGGGGTGAGGAGTGATGCGCCGCGCGCTCACCGTCGCGGGTCTCGCGGGCCTCGTGATCGTCGGCGGGCTGGTGGGCGATCACATCGACACGAGCCTGCCGTTCGATCGCGTGATCGTCCTCCCCGGCACCGCCGGCGTGCCCGTCGCGATCGGGAAGGGCGCCGTGACGGTCCACGACGCCACCGCCGGCGACCGCCTGGAGGACCCGTCCGGCGACGTGTGGGACACGCGGGGCCGGTGGGTCGTGCTGGGCGTGACGCTGCAGGGGGAGCGCGGGCCGATCGACGACGTGAACTGGTGGCTGGAGGACGGCGAGGGCCGGCGGTTCGAGGTGACCGACCGCGTGCGGTGGAACGTCCCGGCCGCGCAGCCCGGCATGGCGGTGCGCAGCGCGGTCGTCTTCGAGGTCGCACCCGACGTCGACCTCACGGCGGCGACGATCGTCATGACGACGCACGGCTACCGGCAGGAGACCGCCATCCGCGTCGCCATCGAGAGCGACGGCGGCGTGCTGACGATCCCGGACCCCGAGCTGGAGGAGGTCCCGTGAGGCGCACGCTGACCGCGGCCGCCCTGGGCACCGCGCTCGTCGCGGCGCTCGGGCTGACGGCGTGGGTGGCCGCCGACGAGGCGCGCCGCGACTACCTCGCGCTGCAGCCGCGCATCGCGGTCGAGCCCGGCGCCGACGGGTGGGCGACGATCGGGGCGTCGTCGGCGCGACTGGAGTCCTTTGAGCGGGTCCCCGCGGTCACCGAGGCGGGCGAGTCGTGGCTCGCCCCGGACGGCTTCGCCGCGTGGCGCCTGGAGATCGAGGTGGAATCCCGCGCCGAGGACGTCGTCGCCTGCACCCCGCGGGTCATCGACGCGCAGGGCCGGGAGTTCACGGCGGTCGACCCGGACGCGGTCGACCTGCCGACGACCAACATCGACTCGCTCGATTGCGGGCTGCAGGACGACCCCCGCACCACCGTGCTGTTCGTGCTGCCCGAGGACGCCGTGCCGGTGCGGGTGGAGCTCGTCGACGAGTTCGGGCTGAACTTCTCGCCCGAGTTCTACCGCTTCGCCGTCGACGCCCGATAGGCGGCGCGGCGCGGCGGCAGGCGCAGCGCGCGAGGGGCGCCGAGCCCGCGCAGCAGGGCGTCGACCGCGGACGCGACCAGCGCGAGCGTGAGGATGCGCTGGAGGACCTCCCCGACCGTCTCGATCGGCGTGGACCACGCGTCCCACACGGCCACGGGCTGCCACGCCAGCAGCATCCGCGCGAGCTCCGCGATCACCCATCCCGACCGGTCGGCGACGAGGAACGCCAGGCAGAAGACCAGCACGGGCGCCCAGCCGGCGCGCAGCACGAGGATCACGGCGCCGATCGCCCCGCCGAAGCGGCGCTCCGGGTCGGTCGCGACATCGAGCGCGCGATCGATCCAGTCGTCCCGGATCCGGCCGACCAGGCGCGAGGCGCGGGCCCTGATGCCCGCCGCGCTGATGAGCGGGCGGGCCTGGGCGCCGTAGACGAGGGTGCCGAGCGCCAGCCACGCCAGCGGCACGACGAACCCGATGAGGGCCGCGGCGACGAGCGCACTCACGACCGCCCACGCTCCCGCCACGACGGCGGCGATCGCCGGCACGTGCAGCTCGAGCGTCAGCCACCACGCATCCAGGGCGGCGCCGATGCGCCGCGTGTGCCACCACTCGCCGAGGCCCGCCACGCCGTCGCGGATGATCGTGGCGCTGAGGAAGATCCAGACCACCTCGGCGTACCCCGCCACGAGCCGAATGGCCGCCCGCAGCCCCTCCTGGTCGTCGCGGAGCCGGCGGATCACCGCCGCGAGCCCGCGCGCGATCACGAACGCGACCGCGGCGGTGAGGAGCACGTCCGCGGTGCTGTTGCCCGCGAGCCGCGTCGTCACGTCGCCCTGGCCGTCGATCACGCTGTAGGCGACACCGAGCCCCATCACGAGGGTGTCCTCGTACAGGAACCCGTAGTGCTCGTAGATCACCAGGAACGGCAGGATCACGGCCGCGCTGGCGATCAGGAGGTCGGCGAGCGGGTGGCTGCTGGCCTGCCTCGTGCGCATGAGCAGCAGGGACCCGACGATCGTGATGAGCTGCGCGAACACGACGAGCGACATCACGAGCCGGCCCAGCACGCCGGAGACGAGCGACGCGTCGACCGCCCACTGCAGCAGGTAGTGGCGCGAGATCACGCCCGCCAGCGCGAGCAGGAGCAGTGCGGGCCAGTGCCGCGCGATCAGCCGGCCGGCGTCCGCGACGACGCTCCATCCCGCGCGCAGCACCCCGTCGCGGCGCGTGTCGGCGCTGATCTGACTCACCCGGTCAGGGTATCGGCACGGAGTGCCCCCTTCCGGCTGATATCCTCGTTGAGCCTCCATAGCTCAGGGGATAGAGCGTTGGTTTCCGGTACCAAAGGTCGCAGGTTCGAATCCTGTTGGGGGCGCCAACCTCGAAGGGCCGCCCGCAAGGGCGGCCCTTCGAGGTTGTGGGACACCATCAGCGGGTGCCCCACGGCCGGAGGCTCCGGGCGCCGCGGCTGCGGCGTCTGGAGGGGCCCGTGGAGGCTTGGGGGCGCCAGAAAACACAGGGAACGCGATGGGTCGAAGCCCCGAAGGTGTGTCCCAAAGTGTGTCCATTGGGTTCCCGGCGTGTCCCACAGCAAGAAGCCCCGCCATCCTTCTCAGGGTGGCGGGGCTTCTTCGCGTTCACGGGCGTCGTGTCGCCTCGATCTGTTCGTGCGCGTCCACGATCGCCCTCTTCACGGCGAAGTAGATCGTCGAGTACGCGATCGCGATACCGAGGGCGGCGAAGAGGATGTAGAGGACTGCGGTCATGGTTGGTTCCGGTCTGGGGTAGGGGTGGTGCTCAGCCCGTGTAGCAGGAGACATCGCGGCCGATGTACTGACCGGTCATCACCGTTGCGGACTTTGAATCGGCCTGGGTTTCGTTCCCTATCGGTTTTCCTGTCCGGCGGTCGCCCGGGAGGCTGATCCGAGGTCAGCGTAGGGGCGTGTTCCTGGCCGGGTACGGAGCCGCGCAGGCGGTGCCTGGTCCGTTGTTCACGTTCTCCGCTTTCCTTGGCGCGGTCACGACGAGCGGCCCCTCGGGGGCGCTCGGAGCATCGATCGCCCTCGTCGCGATCTTCCTCCCCTCGGCCCTCCTCATCATCGGCGTACTGCCGCTCTGGAATCGGCTGCGCCGAGCCCCGAGGGTGCAGCGAGCGCTGAAGGGCGTGAATGCGGAAGTCGTCGGCCTGCTCGCGGCGGCCCTGTACGATCCGGTGTTCACCGAGGGCGTCACCGGACCGCACTCTCTCGTAATTGTCGCAGTGGCATTCGTCGCACTGACCGCGTGGAAGGCTCCCGCCTGGGCGGTGGTGCTGGGAGCTGCTGGGCTGGGGGCGCTGCTGCTCTGAACCACGCCCTCGGCCGAGACCGAAGCATGCTGAGGCAAGGCCCGCCTGCGATGCGCCGACGGCCGCGATCTGGGAAGCTCGCAGCGTGAGACGAGTTTCTGCCGCAGCCAAGGCGTATCCGCTGGTGTTCGCGACCCTGCTGATCGCGATGGTCGGCCTGATCCTGCTCACCACCCCTGCCCGAGAAACCGCCCCGTGGCTCGTCGGCGCGTATGCGCTGGCGATCGCAGCGTGGGAGGCGGTCGGCATGATCCGCCAGCTCCTCAAAGGCCACGCCGGGCTCGACATCCTCGCGGTCACCGCGATCACTGCGGCTGTGCTCGTCGGTGAGCCGTGGGCCGCGCTCGTGGTCGTGCTCATGCTCACCGGCGGCGCGGCCCTCGAAGACTACGCTGAGAACCGCTCCAAGCGCGAGCTCACCGCGCTGCTGCGCAAAGCCCCGCAGCAGGCCACCAGGCTGCTGCGCGACGAGGCCGCCCCGGCGGGCCGCTCAACCCTCGAGGCGGTCGCCGAGGACGTGCCGGTCGAAGCCGTCGAGGTCGGCGATCTGCTGCTTGTACGGCCCGGCGCGCTCGTACCGGTCGACGCGGTGCTCGTGTCAGAGCATGCTGTGCTCGATGAATCCTCGCTCACGGGTGAGAGCCTGCCGGTCGAGCGCGTGGCGGGCGAGCGCGTCTCCAGCGGAGTGGTGAACGGTGCGAGTGCGGTCACGATGCGGGCTGTCGCGCTCGCCTCAGACAGCGAGTACCAGCAGATCGTGCGTCTGGTCGAGCAGGCCGCGGGCAGCAAGGCGAAAGTGGTGCGGCTCGCCGATCGCTATGCGGTGCCGTTCACAGTACTCTCGCTCGTCATTGCGGGCGTTGCATGGGTGGCCAGCGGGGAGGCGGTCAGATTCGCCGAGGTGCTGGTGGTCGCAACGCCGTGCCCCCTGCTGATCGCCGCACCGGTCGCGTTCCTCGGCGGCATGAGCCGGGCTGCGCGCTTCGGGCTTATCGTGAAGGGCGGCGGCACTCTCGAACAGCTCTCGCGGGTACGCTCCGCGGCGTTCGACAAGACCGGCACCATCACGACCGGGCGGCCCGTGCTCGAACGCATCCTTGCTGAGCCCGGCTTCGACGAGATGAGCGTGCTCCGGTTCGCCGCATCGGCCGAGGTGTACTCGTCCCACGTGCTCGCAGAATCGGTCGTCGCGGCGGCCAAGCAGCACGGATATCCGCTGCTGGAAGCGCTCGGAGCCGAGGAGATCGCCACCAACGGCGTCGCCGCGCAGTTCGCGTCCGACAGCACAAACGGTGCGGTGGCGACGGTACGGGTAGGCAAGCCCTCCTGGCTCCGCGAGTTCGCCCCGACCCTCGCGCTCGCCCCGCTGGAGCCCGGGGAGCTCGCGATCTACGTCGCCGTCGACGACCGCTTCGCGGGCGCGATCGTGATGCGCGACCAGACGCGGGACGAGGCTGCGCAGGCGCTCCACGAGCTGCACGGGCTCGGGATCGAACGCACGCTCATGGTCACCGGCGACGTGGCGACCACTGCCGAGCCGATCGCCGCGAGCCTCGGCATCGACGAGGTGCACGCCGAGTGCCGGCCCTCCGACAAGGTACGCATCGTGAGCACGGTGCAGCCCAGGCCGCTCATCATGGTCGGCGACGGCCTCAACGACGCCCCGGTGCTCGCCGCTGCCGATATCGGTTTCGCGATGGGGGCTCGGGGCGCGACCGCCGCGAGCGAGTCCGCCGACATTGTGAACCGGTACGACACCCTCGCTTCCCTCCCCCTGGCGGTACGCGTGGGAAAGGACACGATGCGGATCGCTCTCCAGAGCATCTGGCTCGGCATCATCATCAGCGTGGGTCTCATGCTCGTCGCAGCGTTCGGGTTCCTTCCCGCGTTGATCGGGGCCTGGCTCCAAGAAGTCGTCGACCTCGTCGCGATCCTGGGCGCGCTGCGCGCCGTCGGCCCGCGCGCCGAGCGCAAACTCAAGGCGTCGCGAGCCAACGCAGACGGCGCACAGCGCACACCGCTGACAGGCCGAGAGAGCCAGCGAACCCACTGAGAATCACTATGGAGGCACCGAGCCATGGCTAGAAAAACAGCACCCCAAGCCCATCCCGGCGAACCTCACGACCGGGGCACCGGCCAGCGACTCAACTGGCTGCGCGCCGGGGTACTGGGAGCGAACGACGGCATCGTCTCGACCGCTGGCGTCGTGATCGGTGTCGCAGCGGCGACCCCGAACAACGTTCTCGCGATCGCCACGGCAGGAATCGCCGCACTGGTCGCTGGCGCATTCTCGATGGCCGGAGGCGAGTACGTTTCGGTGAGCACCCAGCGCGATACCGAGAAGGCGCTGATCGCCAAGGAGAAATGGGAACTCGAGACCATACCTCAGGAAGAACTCGAAGAACTCGCCGGCTTCTACCGTCAGCGTGGGCTCTCGGACGACCTCGCGCATCAGGTCGCGGTCGAGCTCACCGCGAAGGACGCCCTCGCAGCCCATGCAGAGGTTGAACTTGGAATCGACCCCGAAGAGTTCACCAGCCCCTGGGCGGCGGCTGTCTCGTCATTCGTCTCGTTCGCGCTGGGAGCGCTCATCCCGCTCGTAATGATCCTTTTGCCATTCGGCGAGAATCGCGTCTGGATCGCCGCGGTTGCAGTGGTGATCGGCTTGTTCCTCACCGGCTGGATCAGCGCCGCCCTCGGCGGGGCCCCGCGCGGCCGGGCCATCCTCCGGAACGTGGTGATGGGCTCAGCGACGATGACTGCGACTTACCTCATCGGCCTGCTCTTCGGCGTCGCTGTTGGCTGAGCGGAGACGACCGCTGAACCCAGCTGACCGTGAAGGTGGCGTTCACCGGCCGTTCGGTTTTCCACGCCCGCGATGAGCGGCCTCGATCAAGTTGGGTGGGGCCGGAGCCGAGTCAAGAGGACGGAAAGGGCCGGCTTCGGCAAAGTAGCGGGGCGGCGGCGCCGAAAAGCTCCGGTCAGCATCATCACGCCCACGGGGTGCAGTAGATTCCTGTAGCCGTCGTCGGCGCTCGTCACACGCGTCGAGACCGCCTCCTCTCGCGTTGCAACCGGGGGTTGCATCGGGGGTTGGCGGATTCAACCGGTCAACGCAACGGGTGCTGTGAGATGAAGCAGGCGCTGATCTCGGGAGGCATCGATTGCAGGGCAAACATGGTCATCTCAGTCCTGAGCAGAAGCAGCTCGCGCTCCGTCTCCACTTGAAGGGGTGGCGGCTCATCGATATCGCCCGCGAGATCGGCTGCACGGCGCCGATGGTCGGCCGCATGGCGAGGGAGGGCCGTCACCTCGACGGGAAGCCGTTCGGCTGGGAGCCGCGCGAGGGGCATCTGACGGTCTTCGACCGTGAGGAGATCCTGGTCGGCCTCGCCCGCGGTGACACGCTTACTGCGATCGCGCGTGCCCTGGGACGCGCGGTGTCGACGGTCAGCCGCGAGGTCAAGCGCGGCGGCGGATGGGAGGAGTACTCGGCGTGGCGGGCGCACGAGGACGCGCGGGAGCAGGCCCGCCGACCGAAGCCGTTCAAGCTCGACAGTGGACGGCTGCTCGAGGTCGTCACGACGCAGCTGGAGCAACTGTGGTCGCCGCAGGAGATCGCCGCGCGCTTACGTTTGGAGCATCCCGACAACCCGGAGATGCACGTGAGTCACGAGACGATCTACCAGTCCCTGTTCGTGCAGGGACGCGGGCAGCTGCGCCGCGAGCTTGCCCGCTGCCTGCGGTCGGGGCGGGCGGCACGGAAGTCGCGGACCGCGACGGACGGGCGGGGCCGGTTGCCAGGGATGGTGATGATCAGCGAGCGTCCCGCAGAGGTCGAGGACCGTGCCGTGCCGGGGCATTGGGAAGGCGACTTGATTCTCGGCGAGAACAGTCGCAGCGCCGTGGGAACCCTCGTCGAACGCAGCACCCGGCTCACACTTCTGCTGCGCCTGCCCGACGGGAAGAGCGCCGACAAGGTGGAGGCCGCGATGCGCGAGGCGATCACGGCGCTTCCGGCGTCGCTGGCGCGGACGATCACCTGGGATCAGGGCGCGGAGATGGCCAAGCACGCCGAGTTCACTACGGCGACCGGCATCCCGATCTACTTCTGCGACCCGCACTCCCCGTGGCAGCGCGGCAGCAACGAGAACACCAACGGGCTGTTACGCCAGTACCTGCCGGAGAGCACCGATCTGAGCATCGTTAGCCGCGCTGAGCTGACCGCGATTCAGGACTCGCTCAACGGCCGACCACGCAAGACGCTCGGATATCTGACACCATCGGAGAAGTTCACGGAACTCGTTGCGACCACCGGTTGAATCCGCCATCTCATTCGCTTTCCGCAGCTCGGCCACCTCGCGGCGCAGGCGCTTGTTCTCCTCCGCGACATCGCTCGGGACACCGGGCTTCGCGCCCGCGTCGACCTCCCGACGACGATGCCACACCCGCAGCGTCTCCGCGCTCATGCCGAGCAGACCGGCCACATGCCGCACCGCAGACATCAGATTCGAGTGCTCACCGGAGGCCTTGGCCTCATCGAGCATCCGCAGCGCGCGCTCGCGCATCTCGGGAGAGTACTTCTGGTTCATCGCGTTCCATCCTTGCTTCAAGAACGGAACGAAACCCAGGCCGATTCATATCCTGTTGGGGGCGCCAACCTCGAAGGGCCGCCCGCAAGGGCGGCCCTTCGAGGTTGTGGGACACCATCAGCGGGTGCCCCACGGCCGGAGGCTCCGGGCGCCGCGGCTGAAGACGCCGATGGGTCGGAGCCCGCGAGGGACCCCGACCCATCTGAGTGGCCGCGTGCGTGGCCGCGCCCGACCTAGGCGTTCGCGCTGCGGCGGATCAGCAGGAGCGCCGCGCCTCCGATGAGCAGAAGTGCACCGCCGGCGGCGATCGGCCACGCCAGCGCGGCACCCGTCAGGGCGAGAACGTCCTCGGCGCCCGCCGGACGCGCGTCATCCCCGGCCTCCTCGGAGCTCCCGGGCTCCGACGGGTCGGACGGCTCACCCGGCTGGGGCTCACCCGGCTGGGACGGATCAGTGGGGTCGGCCGGATCCGCGGGCTCCGTCGGGTCCCCCGGCTCCGTCGGGTCGCTCGGGTCGCCGGGGTCCGTCGGGTCGCTCGGGTCGCCGGGGTCGCCCGGCTCCGTCGGGTCGCTCGGGTCCGTCGGGTCGCCGGGGTCGCCGGGCTCCGTCGGGTCCGTCGGGTCCGTCGGGTCGCCCGGTTCTGTCGGCTCGGTCGGCTCCGTGGGCGCGGCCTCGACGGTGAAGGTCTGCGCGCCGTCCTCGGGATCGGTGTGCTCGGCCACCGGCTCGCCGTTCAGCGTGAGGTACTCGAACACGACCAGCGCCTGGCCCGCATACGCCGCCGCCTGCTGCGCGTTGATCTCGAACGTCACGGTCGCCGTGCCCGACGCGGTCTCGGGGGTGAACTCCGCGGACGCGGTGATCCCGGTCGACTCGCCCGCGGGCGAGGTCCGCAGCTCGCCGGAGAGCCGGTAGGTCTCTCCCGGGGTCAGGCCCGCGTACGTCACCGTGTCGATCACGGTTCCACCGGCCAAGGGGAGCACCTTGTCATCCGAGCCGACCACGGCAACCGTCGTCCCGATCGACGGCTCGGTCGGCGAGGTGGATGGCTCGGCGCACGGAAGATTGCCGAGGAACGTGTGGTGATGGATCTCGCCGCCGCCCGCCGACGTGATGTCGCCAGCGAACCACTGTCCGTTGGTGGTGACGCCGGAGTCGAAGTGCAGACTGGCGTTCGGAGCCCAGATCGCCCCGAGGGTGAAGCCATTGACGGTGACGTCGCCGGTCACCTCGGACATGTCCAGCATGATGTACCGGGCGTACACCTGCTGGGCGCCCTTCTGGGGCGACCATCCCTCGAAGTTGAGCTGGCCAATGTCGGTCGTGCCCTCCGTCACGCGGATGACGAGCGGAGCGTCAGCGCTCGGAGCGTATTCGCCGGCTCGGTCCAGCTTGACCGTCTTGCCGGCAATGTCGGCGTAGTCAATCACGTTCGGGCGGTCGGTCGCGAATCCGCTCGGGAAGACCATGCCGCCCTGATCCTCCAGCTGAACGTCCTGGGTCAGCCCGAGGTCCGGATCGTACATCGCCGCCAGGCATCGGTTCGCCTGGGCGACGTGCGCGTCGATATCCGGGAAGTACGCGGCCACCGACGGCGCGCTGGTCCGATAGTCGGCAACGTCGGCGCCCGCGAACTCCACCGTCTTCAGATCGAGGTTGCCGCCGTCGGTGTTCGTCAGCCGGAGGAACCCCGAACGGTCGGAACCTCGGAGACCGTCGATCTGGGCGAGCTTGACGACGGCGTTCGCCTCGGGCCCTTCGGGATCGATCGTGCCGGAGTCGTCGCGGTTCGACACGTCGAAGGAGCCGGTCCCGATGAACCGGTCTGCCAGGATCCGCACTGGGGTGCCGTCGATCGACGGGACGATGTAGTCGGGCTCGCCGGCGGCCTGATGCAGGACGGGGTATCCGTTCTGGTTGGCGGTCGAAATCGACCCGAACGCGGCGACAGAGCCCTCGAGCTCCGCGTTGCCGAGACGGATATCTCCCCGCGCGACGGTGGTGAACCCGTTGTTGATGTCGAACGGGTTGAAGGTCGTGACGGCGGCCACCGCAGCGCTCGAGCCCGCGCCGAGGACGGCGCTGGCGACCAGCGTGGAGGCGCCGATCGCCGACAGCGCCCGCTTCCAGGCGCTCGCGGCGGATGGGCGTGACGATCTTGCCAAGGTATCTCCTTGTGTCAGGGGGGATCTGGGCATCGTGAGAGAGACGACGACGCGCACGTTTCAGGGGATAGACGCACGTCTAATAGACGCTAGTCTAGATTGCAGGAGCGCAATGAACGCTCCGCGCGCTCCGCGTCCGGGTGGCCGTCAGCGCTCGGCGATGGCGGAGTAGTCCAGAGCGGGGATCCGGCCCTCGTGCGCGGCGAGCACCGCCTCCGCGTGCTCGTCCACGTGCGGAACCCCCACGGCCGCGAGCCCGGCCCGCACGAATCGCAGCTTCTTGGTGCCGGGCGCGTTCAGGCGCACGCGATGCCCGAAGAAGACCGCCCCGAGGTTCATCACCATGAAGACCTCCGCGGCCTCGAGCGTCGAGAGACCCTGGTCGGACTCGCGGGCGGATTCCAGGGACTCGATGCTCAGCGCCAGCCAGTCGCGGAGTACATCGTCGGACTCGAACGCGGGGGAGGCGTGATCCGTGAGCAGGGCGATCCCCGCTGCGTAGCGCGGGTCGGATGCGCGCCAGCGTGCCAGGATCAGGAAGTGGAGCAACAGTCGGCGGGCGCCGCACGCGGGGTATTCGGCCGTCGCATGCGCATAGGCCTGCGCGGTCGCGGCCCGCACCAGGCGGGTGAAATACGTCGCGAAGTCCGCCTTGGTGGGAAAGTGATACGCGAGCGCGCCCTTGGTGAGATGGAGACGCTCGGCGATTCCCGACAGCGACGTGCCGGCATAACCGTGTAGCAGGAACTCCCGTGCCGCGGCCTCTGCGATCGCCTTCCGGGTGTCCGCAACTGCCATGCGCCTCGTACTCTCCCCTCGCCGGATCATCGCACCATGGCCCGCCACTGACCGGCGAGGCTCTCGCGGCTGCAATCACCCGGCGAAGCCCGAGCGTGATGCGCGGCGCGCTCGCCGTGGACCGGCCGGAGTTCCGGCGACGTGTCTGGTGCTGGCGCCCGAGTGTAGTCCGCGGCTGGTCGCGCAGACGGCGCCGCGCCGCCGACTGCCCCACACCGGCGGACCGGCGCCACGCCGCGGACACCGGCGCGGCGCTGACCCCGGGAACGCGAAACCCCCGCCCGGCGGGGTCGCCGGACGGGGGCCGAAGCGGGGGAGCTTAGGGCAGGTCGGCCATGATCTGCGACACGAGCTCGGCGGCCGCGGTGCCGTCCTCGCCGACCGCGGTGGCGGTGACGAGGACGTTGCCCTTCGACGCCGTGATGCGCGTGGTGGCGAGGTTCAGGCCCGCCATGTCGGCCGACTCGTGCAGCGCGATCGCCGAGTCCGCGCCGGAGACGGTCACGTCGGCGACGGCGATCGTGCCCGTCACGGTCTGGCCGTCCGTCGTGGCCGTGTACTCGGGGCAGGCGGCGACGGCCTCGGGCGTCACGGTCGAGAACACCGTGTCGATGGTGCTCGAGTCGGCGTAGCTGAAGCCGCCGACGATCGTGCCGCTGGCCTGGTCGGTCCCCATCGCGACGCTGGCGCCCTCGGCCGCGAGGGTGCCCGAGGCGAGGAGCGTCTCGCACTCGGCGGGCTCGATCGAGTCGTAGGTGATGCCCGAACCGGCCGAGGCGGTGACCTCGTCGACCTGGTCCTGCGACATGAGGGTGAGGCCGGCGCCCTCCAGGACGGCGCCGAGCTCCTCGACGCTGAGGGCCTCGCTGGTCTCCTGCTCCTGCTCCTGCTCGGCCGGGGCGGAGGTCGATCCGTTGCCGCCGGCCGGGGCGCCGTCGTCCGGCGTGCCCGAGGAGCACGCGGCGAGAGCGAACGATCCGACGGTGAGCAGGGCGAGCGCGAACGCGGCGCGAGTGGAGTTGGTAGCCATGCCCTCAGCCTCTCATCCGGGTCGCGCCCGCCATCGCGCGATCGATGGGGAGAACTGCCCCGTCAGTCGCCGGCGACCGGCTCGGGGTCCTCCTCCAGCGCCACGACGGTGACGGGGTCGATCATGGGCGCGACGGCCTCCGCGACGCGCTCGGCGAGGTAGACGTGGCCGGCGTCGGACGGATGATCGGCGCCGCGCTCCGACGTGTCGATCACCTCGAGATAGTTGTCGGCGGTGATCCAGTGCTCCGCGATCGGGGAGACGTACGGCCAGCCGCGCGCGGCGGCGAGCTCGGCGAGGTCGCGATCGATGCGCAGGGTCGCCGCCTCGATCGGCAGCACCTGCGGCGCGGGCCCGAGCACGACGATCGTGGCCCGCGGGTACGTCGCCGCCAGATCGTCCCACGCGGCCTGGACGGCCTCGCGGTAGCCCTCCGCGCCGAGCCGGCGGTCGTTGATCGAGCCCTGGATGATGACGGCGTCCGGGTCGAGGGCGGGGTCCAGGCGCGCGATGCGCTCGCCGAAGGTGTTGCCGGCGCGACCCTCCTTGAGGTAGCCGCTGCCGGACTCGCCGTTGACGATCGTGTCCCAGCCGGCGATGTCGGCGACGCGGTAGGCGTAGCCGCCGCTCGGGACGGTCGCGGCCGATCCCACGGTCCACGAGTCGCCGAACACGAGCACGCGGGGGATCGTCGGGTCGGCCGCGTCCGGGGCGGACTCGTTGACGACGCCGGTGGCGGGCTCCGCGACGGGGGCCGACGCCTGCTGCGGCGCCCACGGGCGCAGCACGAGAACGGACGCGGCCAGGACGACCGCGAACACGGCGAAGAGCAGGGCGAGGATCCGGCGGATCGGGCGGGCCGCGGGGCGCATGGCGTCGAGGATAGGTGACGCACGCGTCGCGCGGGTAAACGCCTGCCCGGGCATCCGCTCAGCCCGCGATGGGACGATGGACGGATGCAGTCGGGAGAGCTGGTCGAGCTGGACATCACGGGCGTCGCGCACGGGGGCGTCTTCGTCGCGCGGCACGGCGCGGACGGTGACGGCCCGGGGCGCGTCGTCTTCGTGTCGGACACGCTGCCGGGGGAGCGGGTGCGCGCGGAGATCACCGAGGTGAAGAAGTCGTTCGCGCGCGCCGTGACGGTCGAGGTGCTGGAGCCGGCCCCCGAGCGCGTGCCCCACGTGTGGGCGCAGGCGGACGTCTCGGTCCCGCCCGCCGATCGCCCGGGCGGTGCGGACTTCGGGCACATCTCGCTGCCGGCCCAGCGCGCGCTGAAGGCGCGCGTGCTGAGCGAGGCGTTCGAGCGGTTCGCCGGCCTGACGATCGACCCCGCCGTCGTCGGTCCCGAGGGCGTCCTCGGCGCCGATCATCCCGACGCCGCGGCCGCGATCGATGGCACGGGGTACCGGACGCGGCTGAGCCTGCACGTCGACGACGAGGGACGCATCGGGCCGTACGCCGCCCGCTCGCATCGGGTGATCGAGGTCACCGAGCACCCGCTCGCGGTGCCGCGCGTGGCCGAGGTCGCGCTCGCGCTGCGCAAGGCCAAGCCGGGCCGCGTCGACCTCGTCCTCCCCGGCGACGGCGTCGTGCGCACGATCCGCCGGCCGGACCAGCGCGACCGGCGCGCGCCGCGCCCCGAGCCGGAGGTCGTGTCCGAGTTCGTGGGCGAGCGCGAGTTTCACGTGGACGCGGGCGGGTTCTGGCAGGTGCACCGCGCGGCCGCGGCCACCCTGGACCGCGCGGTGCGCGGCGCGCTCGGCGAGCTGTCGAGCGACGCCTGGCACCTGGACCTGTACGGCGGCGTCGGCCTGTTCGGTGCCGCGCTGGGAGAGCTCGCCGGCCCCGCCCGCCTGACCACCGTGGAATCCGACGCGCGGGCGTCGATGCACGCCGAGGACAACCTCGCCGACCTGGGCGTCGAGGCCGTGGGAATGCGCGTGGACCGGTTCCTGTCGCGCCTGCGCGCGCAGGCGAGCCTCGTCGACCGCGAGATGCTCACGCGCGGGGTCACCCTGCTCGATCCGCCGCGATCGGGCGCGGGTCGCGACGTCGTGGCGAGCATCGCCGATCTCGGCCCCTCGCGCGTCGCGTACGTGGCGTGCGACCCCGTCGCGCTCGCGCGGGATGTGGGCTGGTTCCGCGAGCTCGGCTACGAGCTGGCCTCGCTCGACGCCTTCGACCTGTTCCCGCACTCGCACCACGTCGAGGCGCTCGCGATCCTCTCGCGCTGACCCGTCCGCGCGCGGGCCACCGGATAGTCTGGCCTGATGATCCGCGTTGCCCTCGTGGATGATCACGAATCGGTGCGTCTCGGACTCGAGGCGGCGATCCGCCGTGCGGGCTCCGAGGTCGTCTTCAGCGGCGCCACGGTCGCCGAGTACATCGCGGCGCGCACCCGGGAGGGGTGGCCGTCGCCGGACGTCGTGCTGCTCGATCTCACCCTGGGCGACGGCACGACGGTGACGGAGAACGTCATCCGGCTCGCCGCGGAGTCGGCCGTCATCATCCACTCGGTCGCCGACCGTCCCGCCGCGGTGCGCGAGGCGCTGGCCGCCGGGGCCGTCGGCGTGGTGAGCAAGTCGTCGCCGCTCGACGAGGTGATCGACGCCGTCGGCATGGCCGCGCGCGGTGAGCCCCTGAACAACGTCGAGTGGGCGAGCGCGGTCGAGGGCGACCGCGCCTTCGCCGACGCGCAGCTGTCCACGCGCGAGCGCGAGGTGCTGCGGCTGTACGCGGCGGGGCTGCCCCTGAAGGTGGTCGCCGATCGCCTCGGGATCGCGTACTCCACCGCCAAGGAGAACATCACGCGCGTGCGCGTGAAGTACACCGAGGTCGGCCGCCCGGCGCCCACCAAGGTCGACCTGCTGAAGCGGGCGATGGAGGACGGCATCGTCGCGCAGGCCGGGGAACGCGGTGGCGTCTAGGCGCGAGGCCCTCGAGGAGGCGTGGCGGCGCCTGCCGCAGGCGTCCGCGCGCGACACCCGCGGCAGGTTCACGCGCGCCCGCTTCGAGCGGATCCTCCAGCTGCTCACGGGGCTCGGCGCCGCCGTGCTGGGCACGCAGTCGCTGATCGTCGCCCTTACGGTCGCGCCGATCGAGCCGGTCCTCGCCACGCTGCTGTACGCACCGCTCGGCGTCATGGTGATCGCGTGCCTGACGGGCTACGGCGCGCGCGCCGCGGCCGCCGCCTTCGCCTTGGGCTTTCCCGTCATCCTGCTCATCTGGGGGCTGACGGCCGACGGGATCGCCGACCCGCACATGCAGCCGTCGCCGTTCTACCTGCTCACGATCGGCACGGCCGCCGCGGTGATCTCGCTGCCGCTGCGCGGGCAGATCGCCGTCGTCGCGGGGCTGCACTGGCTCTACGCCAACATCCGCCTCATCCGCGGCGGCTGGTCGCTGCCGATCTGGGAGTCGACGGTCTACGACGTCTCGATCGCGCTGCTGCTGGGCATCCTCGTGGTGGTGCTGGCGTGGATGTACCGCGGCATCGCGACCGGCGTCGACGAGGCGCGCGCGCAGGCCGTCGAGACGTACACGGCCGCGCGCGTGGCGGAGGCGGCCGAGAGCGAGCGCGTGGAGATCGCCGCCCTCATGCACGACAGCGTGCTCGCGGCCCTCATCGCGGCCGAGCGCGCGGAGTCGCCGCGCGAGCGCGAGCTGGCGGTGGTGATGGCGCGCGAGGCGCTGAGCCGGCTCGCGAACGCGGAGACGGACGATCCGGAGGGCAGCGACGAGGAGGTGACGGCGGAGCAGGTCGCCCGGGAGCTCGAGAGCCGCGCGCGCGAGCTCGGCATCGAGCTCGAGGTGCAGCGCCGCATCGCCCCGGACGCGTCGGCGCTCCCGGGACGCCCGGCCCGCGCCATCGCGCTCGCCGCCACGCAGGCGCTCGCCAACGCCGTGCAGCACGCCGACGCGGAGGGCCTCGCCGTGCGCCTCATCGCCGACGCGCGATCGATCGAGGTGTGGGTGGAGGACGAGGGTCCCGGCCTCGACTTCGACGCGATCGAGGCCGACCGCCTCGGCATCCGCGGCTCGATCATCGCGCGCATGTCGGCGGTCGGCGGCAGCGCCGACATCCACACGGGCGCGCACGGGACGATGGTGGTCGTCTCGTGGACGGCGCCGGAGGAGGCGGAGGAGGCATGACCGTCCGCCGCGTCATCTACGGCTTGGTGTTCGCGTTCACCGCGTACTTCCTGCTGCGCGGGATCGTCTGGACCTTCCAGGCTCCCGTGCCGGCGATGCAGGGAGCGGCCGTGGCCGTCTGGCTCGTCGGGGTGCTCGGGGCGATGCTCCTGGCCAACGATCCGGACGACGGGGACGAGACGCAGAATCGTCCCGGCCGGCTCCCGCTGGGCGTGGCGATCCTCGTGCTGGTGCTGGGCGTGTCCGGCGCGGCGCTGTCGTTCCTCGGCAGCGCCGATCGCGTGCTCGAGCTGCCGGCCTCCGGCGTGTACGGCGCCGTCGGGCTGCTGCTGACGATCGTGTGCGTGCGCCGGCGCGCCCTGCTCGCCTGGATCGGCATCGCGGCCCTGGCCGCGCAGGGCATCGCGGTGATCGGCCTCGACCTGTCGCTGCAGCGCGGCCTGCTCGGCGCCGTCCTGTGGGTGGCGCTCGCGCAGCTGCTCATGTGGTTCACCGACCGCGCCTATCGGGACACCTCGCGGCTCGCGCGGCTGCAGCAGGTCTCCTCGGCGTGGCAGGCGGCGCAGGAGGCGCGGCGCTTCGAGCGGCGCCAGCGCGTGCAGTTCGCCCTCATCGTGGCCGGCCCGGTCCTCGCCCGCGTGATCGAGACGGGCGGGCGCCTGGGCGACTCGGAGCGGCTGCGGGCGCGGCTGGCGGAGGGGACGCTGCGCGACGAGCTGCGCGGCGCGCGGCTGCTGGACGACGAGGTGCGCCTGGCGATCCGCGCCCTGCGCGAGCGGGGCGCCACCCTGACGATCTTCGACGAGAACGCGCTGGAGGACCTCGACGAGCCCGCGCTGCAGCGCGTGCGCTCGGAGCTCGCGGCCACCCTGCGCGGCACGAGCGCCGAGCGCATCATCGTGCGCACCTCGCCCGACCCGGACACCGCCGTCACCGTCGTGGGACGCCGCGCGGCGGGCGCGGGCGTGGGGGACGAAGACGACGTGGAGCTCTGGCACGAGATCCCGCGCCGCGCGCCGGCCTGACGGCCCGCGGCGGCCCGCCCGCGACGGAAAGGGAAGGGCCCGGGGCGGCGATGCCGCCCCGGGCCAGGAAGTGGACCGGTTACCCGAAAACCGTCCACGGGAGCCGGTCTGCGGCGTCTACCCTGGTGCGCCGCACCGGCCACGCATAGCGTTTCCACAACCAGTATCACCAGCGCCGCGCGCGGCGTCTGTAGGACGTTTGGGGGACATTTGCGGGAGCGATCCGCGCTTCTGCCCGTGCGCTCCCCATGAACTGCCCGGAACTACCCGGAGAAGCGGCCCCATCGGGCGCCGCGCGCGGGCACGCGGCGCAGCCGCCGCGAGGCCGTCCACGCGTCGTGGCGCGGCTCGTCGGTCGTGGCCTCGGCCGCCTCCTGCACGTACGCCATCGGGAGCACCGCGGCCAGGGCCGCGAGGTCGTCCTCGTCGGCCGCCCCGCGCACGAACTCGACCCGCGGCAGCGCGCGGTCGTCCGGGTCGTCCTGCACGAGCGTCACAGCGGGATGTTCCCGTGCTTCTTGGGCGGCAGCTCGGCGCGCTTGCCGCGCAGCGAGCGCAGCGCCTTGGCGATCGCGACGCGCGTCTGCGCGGGCTCGATGATGCCGTCCAGCTCGCCGCGCTCGGCCGCCAGGAACGGCGACGCCACGTTGTAGAGGTACTCGTTGGCCAGGCGCGTGCGCACCTCGGCGATGTCCTCGCCGGCCTCCTCGGCGCGCTTCAGCTCGCCGCGGTAGAGGATGTTCACCGCGCCCTGGCCGCCCATGACGGCGATCTCCGCGGTGGGCCACGCGAGGTTGATGTCGGCGCCCAGCTGCTTGGAGCCCATCACGATGTAGGCGCCGCCGTAGGCCTTGCGCAGGATCACGGTGACCAGCGGCACGGTGGCCTCGGCGTATGCGTACAGCAGCTTCGCGCCGCGGCGGATCACGCCCGTCCACTCCTGGTCCGTGCCGGGGAGGTAGCCGGGCACGTCGACGAGCGTGACGATCGGGATCGAGAACGCGTCGCAGAAGCGCACGAACCGCGAGGCCTTCTCGCCCGCGTCGATGTTCAGCGTGCCGGCCATCTGCGACGGCTGGTTGGCGATCACGCCGACCGTGCGCCCCTCCACGCGGCCGAAGCCGACGACGATGTTCGGGGCGAACAGCGGCTGGACCTCGAGGAAGTCGCCGTCGACGACGCGCGAGATGACCTCGTGGATGTCGTACGGCTGGTTGGGCGAGTCCGGCACCAGGCGGTTGAGCGCGCGGTCGGAGTCGGTGGTCTCGAACTCGAACGCCGCCTCGTACGCGGGGGCGTCCGCCATGTTGTTGTCGGGGAGGAAGCCGAGCAGGGTGCGCGCGTAGTCGAGCGCGTCGTCCTCGTCCTCGGCGAGGTAGTGCGCCACGCCCGATCGGGTGTTGTGCGTGTACGCGCCGCCGAGCTCCTCCATCCCCACGTCCTCGCCCGTGACGGTCTTGATCACGTCGGGACCGGTGACGAACATCTGGCTGGTCTTGTCGACCATGATGACGAAGTCCGTCAGCGCGGGGGAGTAGACGGCACCGCCGGCGGCGGGGCCCATGATGATCGAGATCTGCGGGATCACGCCGGAGGCCGCCGTGTTGAGGCGGAAGATCTCGCCGTACTTGCCGAGCGCGACGACGCCCTCCTGGATGCGCGCGCCGCCCGAGTCGAGGATGCCGATGATCGGCATCCCGCCGCGCAGCGCGAACTCCATGATCTTGATGATCTTGTCGCCGGCGGCCTCGCCGAGCGACCCGCCGAACGTCGAGAAGTCCTGGGCGTACACGGCCACGTTGCGGCCGTGGATCGTGCCGGTGCCCGTGACGACGGAGTCGCCGTAGGGGCGGGACTTGTCCATGCCGAACGCCGTGGTGCGGTGGCGCACGTACTCGTCGAACTCGACGAAGCTGCCGGGGTCGACGAGCAGCTCGATGCGCTCGCGCGCGGTCATCTTGCCCTTGGCGTGCTGCTTGGCCTTCGCGTTCTCCTCGGAGGCCGTCACGGCCTCCGCGTAGCGGGCGCGCAGGTCGGCGATCTTGCCGGCGGTCGTCGAGAGATCGGGTTCCGTCACGTGTTCCACCCTATTCGCGGGCGGCGTTTCCCCGTTGGCGGGCATGCACAACGGTCTCCGATTTCGTGTGTCGGGGTTCTACCGGGGCTGCGCGGCGGGCCGGACGTGCACGACGTCGCCCGCCGAGACGGCGCGCACGCCGTCGGCGCCCGAGACCACCAGCCGGCCCTCCGGATCGATCGCCGTCGCCGTGCCGCGCAGGGATCCGCCGTCGGGCAGCGAGACGGCGACCTCCTGACCGATCGTCACGCACACGCCCGTGACGGCGTCGAGTGCGCCCGACGCGACCGCGTCCCCGTCCGCTCGCGCGAGCGCGCCGAGGCCGCGATCGAGCGCCGCGACGTAGTCCGCCAGGAGCCGGTCGTCGTCGCATGCGGCGCCGGCGACCGCGAACGACGTCGCGGTCGGCACCGGGAGCTGGTCGGCGGTCATCGCCGTGTTCACGCCGGAGCCGACGACGACCGTGGCCGGGTCGACCGTGCCCTCCGCGAGGATGCCGCAGATCTTGCGGCCGTCGACGAGCACGTCGTTGGGCCACTTGACCCCCACGGCCCGGCCGGGCAGCTGCGCGCGCACCGCGCGGGCCATCGCGGCCCCCGCGAGCAGCGGGATCCAGCCGCGCGCGCCGGGCGGCACGTCGGCCACGCGCAGCGCGACCGACACGGCCAGCGACGCCCCCGGGGGCGCCTGCCAGACGCGGTCGAGGCGGCCGCGCCCGCTGCGCTGATCGCGCGTCAGCAGCACATCGAGGTGATCCGCCCGGCCCGCCGCGACCGCCGCCGCGAGGTCGGCGTTCGTCGACCCCGTGAACGGCACCTCCCGCACGCGTGCTCCCGCCGCCGACGCCCGATCCCAAGCCATGCCGCCAGGGTACGCGGGAGCGGCGCCGACACGCGGCAGACTGGAGGCATGAGCAACCTCCCGCGCCCCGCCACGCCGCCCCCCGGGGTGCCGGCGCCGGAGGAGCTCATCGTGGCGCGCCTGCGCGGGTCGGCCCGCCGCCTGGTCTGGTCGGCGCTGCTGCTCATCGCCGTGGCCGGCGCCACGGGCTACTTCTGGGGGAACCTGCCCGCGCCGTTCGAGAACTGGATGCTCGCGGCGGCCGCCGGCGTGCTCGTCCTGGCGGGCGTGGTGCTGCCGTGGCTCGTGTGGCTGTCGCATCGCTACACGATCACGACGCGGCGGGTGATCGCCTCGCACGGGATGCTCGCGCGCAACCGCACCGAGCTCACGCACGCGCGCGGCTACACGATCACGACGCGGCGCGGCCCCATCCAGCGGCTGTGGGGAACCGGCACCCTGACCCTGGCCGACGGCCTGGGCGGCAAGCTCGTGCTCGCCGACATCCCGAGCGTGCGGCTCGTGGCCGAGGTGCTCGCGGACCAGATCGAGGTGAACCAGATCCTGGCGCACCGCGACTCCGTCGCCGGAGCGGGAATCGACGTCTGAACCCGCCGGCCGTCGGTGAGAGGATGGAGGCCGACGATCGGAGGAACCACATGTCGCTGCGCGTCGGCGTGATCGGCGGGGGCCAGCTGGCCCGGATGATGATCGCCCCCGCGGTCGAGATCGGAATCGAGCTGCGGGTGCTCGCGGAGGCGGAGGGGATGTCCGCCCGCCTCGCCGCCACGGCGATCGGCGACTACCGCGACGAGGCGACCGTCCTCGCCTTCGCGAAGGACGTCGACGTCATCACCTTCGACCACGAGCACGTGCCGCAGCCCGTGCTCCGCGCGCTCGTCGACGCCGGCGTCGCGGTGCACCCGGGGCCGGATGCGCTGCAGTACGCGCAGGACAAGCTCGTGATGCGCACGAAGCTCGCGGAGATCGGGGTGCCGCAGCCGGACTGGGCCGCGGTGCGCGACGCGGCCGAGCTGCAGGCCTTCCTCGACGACCACGGCGGCCGCGCGGTCGTGAAGACGCCCCGCGGCGGCTACGACGGCAAGGGCGTGCGGGTGGTCTCCCGCGCCGGCGAGGCCGACGACTGGTTCGCCGACTTCGACGGCGAGCCGATCCTGGTCGAGGAGCTCGTCGACTTCCGCCGGGAGCTGGCCCAGCAGGTGGCGCGCCGCCCGTCCGGCGAGATGGTGCCGTACCCGGTCGTGGAGACGGTGCAGCGCGACGGGGTGTGCAGCGAGGTGTTCGCGCCCGCGCCGAAGGCGTCGGAGCGACTGATCGAGGTCGCCGCGCGCATGTCCACGCAGATCGCGTCGGGCCTCGGCGTCACGGGCATGCTCGCGGTCGAGCTGTTCGAGACGTCCGACGAGCGGCTGCTCGTCAACGAACTCGCGATGCGCCCGCACAACAGCGGGCACTGGACGCAGGACGGCGCCGTGACGAGCCAGTTCGAGCAGCACCTGCGCGCGGTGCTGGACCTGCCGCTGGGCGATCCGTCGCCGATCGCCGAGGCGGCCGTCATGGTCAACATCCTGGGCGGGCCGCAGGGGGCGGCGATGACCGACCGCATCGGCGCCGCGGTCGCCGAGCACCCGACCGCCAAGATCCACACGTACGGCAAGGAGCCGCGCCCCGGTCGCAAGGTCGGCCACGTCAACGCGATCGGCGACCTCGACGACGCCGCCTACACGGCGCGCGCGGCCGCGGCCTACTTCGACTGACGCGTCTTGACGGGCCACCGCGCGCGCCCGAGACTGCTGGCATGAGCAGCCCTCCGACGCGCACGGACGTGCTCGTCGTGGGGGCGGGGCCGACGGGGCTGATGCTGGCCAACTGGCTCCGCGTGCTGGGCGTCGACCACGTGATCGTCGATCGCAAGGACGGCCCGACGCGCGAGTCGCGCGCGATCGCCGTGCAGGCGAGGTCGATGGAGCTCTACGCGCAGCTCGGCCTCATCGATCCCGTGCGCGACGCGATGACGACCGCCCGCTTCATCCGCCCCGGGTGGATGCGTCATCAGTCGCCGCTGCCCGTGCCGCTGGGACGGATCGGCGCGGGGATCACGCCGTACCCCGCGATCCACCTCCTGGAGCAGTCGGCGAACGAGCGGCTGCTCGTCGAGCACCTCGGGGCCGCCGGCGGCTCCGTCGCGTGGCGACACGAGCTGCGCGCGCTCGCGGCGGACGCGACGGGGGTGACGGCGCGCCTGGCGGTCGAGGGGGAGGAGCGCGAGCTCCGCGCGGCGTGGGTGGTCGGCGCGGACGGCGCCTCCTCGTTCGTGCGCCAGGCGGCGGAGGTGTCGTTCGACGGCGAGACCCGGCCCGACATCTTCTGGGTCGCCGACGCCCGCGGCATCGAGGGCGTGCCGGCCGAGACGATCAACGTGCGCGCCGGTGCCGAGGAGTTCCTCATCGGCTTCCCGCTGCCGGGAACGCGGCGGCAGCGCCTGGTCGGCGTGATCCGCGGGGGAGAGGCCGACGAGGCGACCGCGCGCCGGATCGCGCGCGAGTCGTTCGCGATCACCTGGGGCGAGTCGGGCTGGTTCACGACCTACCGCCTGCACTCGCGCGTCGCCTCGCGCTTCCGGGCGGGGCGGATCCTGCTGGCGGGCGACGCGGCCCACGTGCACTCGCCGGTCGGCGGGCAGGGCATGAACACGGGCCTGCAGGACGCGCACAACCTGGCGTTCAAGCTCGCCGCCGTCATCGACGGCTCGGCGACCGAGGCGCTGCTGGACCGCTACGAGGCCGAGCGCCGGCCGGTCGCGCTGCATCTCGTCCAGACCACGGACGCGGCGTTCCGGGCGGTGACCGATCAGCGGCCGTCGATGCGGCGGCTGCGCCGGGTGATGCTGCCGCTGCTCGCCCCCGCCGCCCCGATCTTCCTGCGCCTGCCGGTGGGGCGGCGGGTCGCCGGGCTCGTCGGGCAGCTGCGCATCCACTACTGGATGTCCGAGGAGGCCCGGCGCCGCGCGCGCGGTCGCCGCGATCGCGTCGTCGGCCGCCGCCTGCCGTGGACCGGCTCCAATCACGACGTGCTGCGCGAGGCCACGTGGCAGGTGCACGCGTACGCGCCGGATCGGCCCGCGCTCGACGGGCTTCCGGCCCTGGTGGCGAGCGCCCACCGCTTCGACCCCCGGCCCGACCTGGGGCTGCGCGTCGACCGGTGGTACCTCATCCGCCCGGACGGGTTCGTGGCGGCCGCGGCGCCGCCCGCGCAGGCCGCCGCCGTCTTCGCCCGCACCCTGCGCGAGCACGGCTACCCCACCCCCGCCTGAGGCCCCGGTCAGACGGGGTTGTGGCCTCAGGTCTCGACTCCGCGCCTGCGGCGCTCCGCTCGACCCGTCTCCGCTCCGGCGCTGCGCGCCTCCGGTCGACGAGCGGGGTTGCGGCTCGTCGACCGAGCGGAGCGAGCGGACATCAGGGTTGTGGCCTCAGGTCTCGACTCCGCGCCTGCGGCGCTCCGCTCGACCCGTCTCCGCTCCGGCGCTGCGCGCCTCCGGTCGACGAGCGGTAGGCGTCACGGCTCGTCGACCGAGCGAAGCGAGCGGAGACGGATCGAGCGGAGCGCCGCGGAGTCGAGATCAAGGGTTGAAGCCCTGCCAACGCCCCGCGGGAATAGTCCGCCGGTGGGGGTCGTTAGACTGGGGTGGCCGGGCCGCAGCAAACCCCGGGCTCCAACTTCTGCCGCTTCGAGCGGCCTCGCGCCGAGAGGCGTTTCTGCGGTCCGGCCTCATCCCGTCACGGGGCCGGAGCGTAGGCTCGGGGCATGACGTTCCGTCTCGCCTACCTCATCGATCCGCTCCCGGCCGACGATCCCCGCACGGACGTCTCCGGCACGTTCGCGCCGATCGATCCCGACGCCCCCGCGCTCAGCGTGAGCGACCTCAGCTCCAACCGCGGCGACGGCATCTTCGAGTCCATCGCCGTGGTCGACGGGCACGCGCAGGAGACCGGGCCGCACCTGCAGCGGCTCGCGCACTCGGCGCGGCTGTCGGACCTGCCGGCGCCGCACATCGGCCAGCTGCGCGCGGCCGTGGCGGAGGCGGCGGCGCAGTGCCCGCCGGGCGAGTGCACGATCCGCCTGCTCATGAGCCGCGGCGTCCAGCACGGCGGGCCGGGGCAGGGCATCGACGGTCCCACGATCTGGCTGACCGCCACGCAGGCGCCCGACCACACCGCCGCCCGCGAGCGTGGGATCCGGGTCGTCACGCTCGACCGCGGCTACGACAGCGGCGCCGCGGCGCGCGCCCCGTGGCTGCTGCTCGGGGCCAAGACGCTCTCGTACGCCGTGAACATGGCCGCCCTGCGCGAGGCCCGGCGACGCGGCGCCGACGACGCGATCTTCGTCACGAGCGACGGCTACATCCTCGAGGCGCCCACCGCCACGCTGATCCTGCGCCGCGGCGACACCTTCCTCACCCCGGAGCCGACCGGCGGGCTGCTGCAGGGCACGACGCAGCTGAGCGCGTTCGACTGGCTCGAGGAGAACGGGCACCCGACCGGCTACGAGCACATCCCCGCCGCGGCGCTGTACGACGCCGACGCCGCGTGGCTCGTGTCGAGCACGCGGCTGGCCGCGCCCCTCACGCACGCCGACGGCCGTGAGCTCCCGGTGGACCGGGACCTCACGGCCGCCCTCAACGCGTACCTGCTCAGTCCGCGGGACTGAGCAGGCGGGTCACCCGAAGCGCCCCGAGACGTAGTCCTCGGTCGCCTGCACGGACGGCGTCGTGAAGATCTTCGTGGTGTCGTCGTACTCGATGAGCTTGCCCGGCTTGCCGGTGCCCGCGATGTTGAAGAACGCGGTCTTGTCGCTCACGCGCGACGCCTGCTGCATGTTGTGCGTGACGATCACGACCGTGTAGTCGTTCTTCAGCTCCGAGATGAGCTCCTCGATCGCGAACGTCGAGATGGGGTCGAGCGCCGAGCACGGCTCGTCCATGAGGATGACGTCGGGCGAGACGGCGATCGCGCGGGCGATGCAGAGGCGCTGCTGCTGGCCGCCCGAGAGACCCGAGCCGGGCTTGTCGAGGCGGTCCTTGACCTCGTTCCACAGGTTCGCGCCGCGCAGCGACTTCTCCACCAGATCGTCCTGCTCGCTCTTGGGCATGCGGCGGTTGTTGAGCGTGATGCCGGCGAGCACGTTCTCGCGGATCGACATCGTGGGGAACGGGTTCGGGCGCTGGAACACCATGCCCACCTGGCGGCGCACCAGCACGGGGTCCACGCCGGGGCCGTACAGGTTCTTGCCGTCGATGAGCACCTCCCCCTCCACGCGCGCGCCGGGGATGACCTCGTGCATGCGGTTGAGCGTGCGCAGGAACGTGGACTTGCCGCAGCCGGACGGCCCGATGAACGCCGTGACCGTGCGCGGCTGGATGTCGAGCGACACGCCCTCGACGGCGAGGAAGTCGCCGTAGTAGACGTTCAGGTCGTTGACTTCGATGCTCTTGGACACTCTCGTGTTTCTCTCTCTCGGAAGCTCGGGTCTGCGGCGTCAGCGGCCGGTCATCTTGGGGGCGAAGATCTTCGCGATCAGGCGGGCGAGCAGGTTGAGGGCCATCACGATGAGGATCAGCGTGAGCGCCGACGCCCAGGCGCGCTCGATGAAGGCCTCGGGCGGAAGGCCCGGGTACTTCGCCTGCATGTAGGAGAACACCGGCAGCGTCGCCATCTGCCCGCTGAACATGTTGAGGTTCATGCCCTGCACCATGCCGACGGTCAGCAGCAGCGGCGCGGTCTCGCCGATGACGCGGGCGACGGCGAGCATGACGCTCGTCATGATGCCGGCGATCGCGGTGGGCAGCACGACCTTCACGATCGTCAGCCACTTCGGCACACCGAGCGCGTAGGACGCCTCGCGCAGCTCGTTCGGCACGATGCGCAGCAGCTCCTCCGAGCCGCGCACCACCACGGGGATCATCAGCACCGACAGGGCCAGCGAGCCCATGATGCCCATGCGGGTGCCGGGGCCGACGAGGACGGCGAACACCGAGTAGATGAACAGACCGGCGACGATGGAGGGGATGCCCGTCATGACGTCGACGAGGAACGTGATGCCGCGCGCGAGCTTCTTGCCCTGGCCGTACTCGACCAGGTAGATCGACGTCATCAGGCCGATCGGCACCGAGATGATCGTGGCGCCCAGCGTGATCAGCAGTGTGCCCCAGATGGCGTGCACGGCGCCGCCGCCCTCGCCCACGATGTTGCGCATCGAGAAGCTGAAGAACTCCCCGTCGAAGCGCGCGAGGCCGTTGACGACCACCGTGAACAGCAGCGAGACGAGCGGCAGCAGCGCGATCACGAACGCGGTCGACACGAGCGCCGTCATGAGCCGGTCCACGGCGTGGCGGCGGCTCTCGACGAGCGACGACACCGCGAAGATCAGCACCATGTAGAGCACGAGTCCCACGACCAGCGTGAGCGCGATGTTGAAGTCGGCCGGATCGCCGCCGGCGTTGACGAGCGCGAACACGATCGCCGCGACGGCGATGGAGCCCGCGAGCAGGGCCCACGGTGCCCACGCGGGCAGGTGCCCGGCGGTGAGGGTGGCGGTGCGCGCGGGCGCGACCTGCGACGGGGGCGGGGCGACGGTGGTCATCTCAGTTGGCTCCCGAGAACTCGGCACGGCGGCTGACGACCCAGCGGGCGACGAAGTTGACCGCGAACGTCACGATGAACAGGATCAGGCCCGCGGCGACGAGGGTGTTGACGCCCTCGTCGTGCGCCTCCGGGAAGCGCAGCGCGATGATCGCGGGGATGGTGGTCGGGTTCTCGGGGTTGAGCAGGTTGAAGGTCACGATGCCGAGCGGCGAGAGCACGAGCGTGACCGCCATCGTCTCGCCCAGTGCGCGGCCGAGGCCGAGCATGGCGCCCGAGACCATGCCGCTGCGGGCGAAGGGCAGCACCGCCATGCGGATCATCTCCCAGCGCGTGGCGCCGAGGGCGAGCGCGGCCTCCTCGTGCAGCTTCGGCGTCTGCAGGAACACCTCGCGGCAGATGGCGGTCATGATCGGCAGGATCATCACGGCGAGCACGAGCGAGGCGGTGAGGATCGTCTTGCCGGTGCCCGACGCGGTGCCGGAGAAGATGGGGATCCAGCCGAGGTTCGTGTTGAGCCACTTGTAGACGGGCACGAGCATCGGCGCGAAGGTGAGGGCGCCCCAGAGGCCGAACACCACCGACGGCACGGCGGCCAGCAGGTCGATGATGTAGCCGAGCACGCCGGCGAGGCGGCGCGGGGCGTAGTGCGAGATGAAGAGCGCGATGCCGATGGCGAGGGGCGCGGCGATCACGAGGGCGATCGCGCTGGCCCACAGCGTGCCGAACACGAACGGCCACACCCAGGTCAGGAACGCCTTGCCCTCGAGGATGTGGTTGTCCGACGTGTCGGGCGCGAACGCGGGGATCGCCTGCAGGATGAGGAAGAGCGCGACGAGCGCGAGGGTGACGAGGATGATGATCCCCGCGCCCAGGGCCGTTCCGGAGAAGATGCGGTCGCCGGGGCGCAGCACGGGCTTGGCCGGTGCGGGCGTCGGGGCGGCGGGGCCCGTCGTGGTCGTGGTCATCGGAGCGGCTCCTCGGATGCTCGCGGTCGGGTGTGAGGGGGAGTTCTCTCGCGTCGGTGCCCCCGCGCTCTCCTTCAGGGGAGGATCCCACATCGGGAGGCGCGGGGGCACCGTTGCGTTGATCGATCGGTGTTACTCGGTGACGATGGTGTCGATCGCGGCGAGGACCTGCTCACGCAGCTCGTCCGAGATCGGCGCGTTGCCCGCGACCTCGGCGGCGGCGTCCTGGCCCTCGGGCGAGGCGACGTACTCGAAGTAGGCCTTGACGAGGGTCGCGACCTCCGGGTCCTCGTACTCGACGCAGCCGATGAGGTAGCTCACCAGGGCGATCGGGTACGAGCCGGCCGGGGCGGCGGCGGGGTCGATGGCGAACGCGAGGTCCTGCGGCTCGCGGCCCTCCTCGAGCGGCGAGGCGGCGACGAGCGCCGAGGCGGCCTCGGCCGAGTACGCGACGTACTCGCCCGCGACCTCGACGGCGACCTGGCCCAGGCCCTTGGCCTGCGACGCGTCGGCGAAGCCGATGTAGCCGGCGCCGTTGGTGATGGCGTTCACGACACCCGAGGTGCCGTCGGCGGCCTCACCCGACTCGAGCGGCCACTCGTCGCTGGCCTCCCAGGTCCACACGTCGGGCGCGGTCGACTGCAGGTACGTGGTGAAGGTCTCCTGCGTGCCCGAGGCGTCGGCACGGTGGACCGGCACGATGGCCAGGTCGGGGAGCTCGACGTCGGGGTTCTGCGTGGCGATCGCCGGGTCGTTCCAGTTGGTGATCGTGCCGGCGAAGATGCCCGCGATGGTGTTCGCGTCGAGGTTCAGCGTGTCGATGCCCTCGAGGTTGAAGGCGACGGCCACCGGGGAGATGTAGACGGGGATCTCGACGATCGAGTCGCTGGCGCACGAGCCGAAGCCGCCGGCGGCGAGCTCCTCGGCGTTGAAAGCGCGGTCCGAGCCGATGAAGTTCGACGAGCCGGCGAGGAAGTTCTCGCGGCCCGTGCCCGAGCCGGTCGAGGTGTAGTTGACGGTCGCACCGTCGTTGAGGCCCTGGAAGCCGGCGACCCACGCCTGCTGGGCGGCCTCCTGCGACGACGCGCCGGTCGCCTCGATCGTGCCGCTGAGGGTCGACTCCGACGGAGCGGTCGACTCGTCGCCGCTACCGGCGGGAGCCTCGTTGGCGGCGCAGCCGACGAGCGAGAGAGCGGCGACCGCGCCGAGGGCGGCGACGCTCGAGAAACGGGTGATCTTCACTGTGTATCCGTTCGATCGGTGATCAATGGGACGCCCCTTCGGGACTGCGGGGCACACCGAGACGGTAGGGCGGCGTGCTTAAGAGACTGCGCCCGCCAGGTGAACGGAAGGTGAACAACGTCGTGCCAGAGCGGAAGGCCCGGCGTGACCTGCGGTTTTGCACCCACGCGATCGCGCCGCACGATCGCGTCGCGCGGGTGCACGGATCGCCGGGGCGGCTCACACGGGCGGCGCGTGCGTCTCGATCGCCGCGATGCCCGATCCGGGGTTGTCGGCGCTGATGTGCGCCACCGAGAACGCCGCCGGCTCGAGGTCGGCGGCCTCCGACAGCGCCGAGGTGCGGATCGTGCCGGTGGCCAGCGCCAGCTCCTCGAGCACCGACGGCAGCACCGGGCGGTGGGTGCAGATCACGGCCGGCTTGCCCGACGCCACGCGCTTGCCGACGATCGAGCGGGCGTCGTCGCGCTGATCGTCCCACGCGTCCTGGCTGAGCAGCTCGGTCTCGACGATGCGCGCACCGGTCGCGCGCGACAGCGGCGTGACGGTCTGCACGCAGCGCGTCGCGGTGCTGGAGACGATCCGCTTCACGCCGAAGGCGCGCAGCCCGCCCACGATCGCCCGCGACTGATCGCGCCCCTTCGGCAGCAGCGGGCGCAGGTAGTCGGCCCGATCCCAGTCGCTGCGGGAGACGGCCTTGCCGTGCCGAAGGGCGATGATCGGGAACGTCGCGCGGACGCCGTCGTCGAACAGCGTGAGGAACGTCTCGAGGATCTCCTGGTCAACCGGGTAGCTCAGCCGGGCCATCGCCTGCCGCGGACCGACCCATTCGAGGGCGGCGATCTCCTTGTTCGGCACGAACGTGCTCTCGCGGATCGCGCGGTCCTTGGCCCGCATGGCCCAGTAGTGCACGATCTTCTCGCGCCCGTTCGGGAGGTGGTAGCGGGAGATCCCGAGCGGCACCCCGAGGGTCGCGCGGATCCCCGTCTCCTCCTGGATCTCGCGCACGGCCGTCTGCGCGAGCATCTCGCCCGGGTCGACCTTGCCCTTGGGCAGCGTGATGTCGCGGTACTTCGTGCGGTGCACCAGGCCGACGCGCAGCCGGCCGTCCACCACGCGCCACAGCACGCCGCCGGCGGCGTAGACGGCGCGCTCGGTCACCGGGTCGCCCTCGGCTGGCGCCGCCGCCTCACGATCGCCATCGTGCGGTCCTGGAGGTCGACCAGCGGCTTGCCGTTCTCGTCGAGATGGTGCCGCTCCCACACGGCGTTCGGCCCGAGATGCCACGTGGCCGTGCCGTCGTCCATCGCGAGGTCGAAGAACGACATGAGCTCGCGGATGTGCTTGGGCGAGGCGATCCGCACGAGCGCCTCCACCCGCCGGTCGAGGTTGCGGTGCATCATGTCGGCGCTGCCGATGTACACCTCCGGCGAGCCGTCGTTGTCGAACGCGAAGATGCGCGAGTGCTCGAGGTAGCGCCCCAGGACGCTGCGCACCTTGATGTTGTCGCTCACCCCGGGAAGGTCCACGCGGATGCTGCAGATGCCGCGCACCCACACCTCCACCTGCACGCCGGCCTGGCTCGCGCGGTACAGCGCGTCGATGATCTCCTCGTCGACCATCGAGTTCACCTTGATCCGCACGCGAGCCGGCTTGCCGGCCAGCGCGTGGCGCCGCTCGCGGTCGATGAGGCGCACGAGCCCCTTGCGCAGGTGCAGCGGCGCGACGAGCAGGCGCTTGAACTTCTTCTCGATCGCGTAGCCGCTGAGCTCGTTGAACAGGCGGGTCAGGTCGAGCCCGACCACGGGATCGCACGTGAACAGGCCGAAGTCCTCGTAGATGCGGCTGGTCTTCGGGTTGTAGTTGCCCGTGCCCACGTGGCTGTAGTGGACGAGCTGCCCCTTCTCCTCGCGGATCACGAGCGCCGCCTTCGCGTGCGTCTTCAGCCCCACGAGGCCGTACACCACGTGCACGCCGGCCTTCTCGAGCTGCCGCGCCCACTCGATGTTGTTGGCCTCGTCGAAGCGCGCCTTCACCTCGACCAGCGCCAGGACCTGCTTGCCGGCCTCGGCGGCGTCGATGAGCGCCTTGACGACCGGGCTGTCGCCCGACGTGCGGTACAGCGTCTGCTTGATCGCCAGCACGTGGGGGTCGCGGGCCGCCTGCTCGAGGAACGCCTGCACGCTCGTGGCGAAGGACTCGTACGGGTGGTGCACGAGCACATCGCCCTTGCGGATCGCGCCGAAGATGTCGGCGCGGGCGTGCTTGGAGTCGGGGTCCGGCGGCTGCAGCGCGAGGGCCGTCACGGGCACGTGCTTCTTGTACCGCAGGTCGGGCCGGTCGATGCGGCCGAGGTCGAACAGGGCGCGTAGGTCGAGCGGTGCGGGCAGCCGGTAGACCTCCTGCTCGGAGATGTCCAGCTCGTCCAGCAGCAGGCGGAGCGTGACGTCGTCCATGTCCTCGGTGATCTCGAGGCGGATCGGCGGGCCGAAGCGACGGCGCAGCAGCTCCTCCTCGAGGGCCTGGATGAGGTTCTCGGACTCGTCCTCCTCGATGACCATGTCCTCGTTGCGGGTGAGGCGGAAGGCGTGGTGCTCGATGACGTCCATGCCGGGGAACAGATCGCCGAGGTTCTCCGCGATCAGCTCCTCCAGCGGCAGCATGCGCACCTGCTCGCTCGTCGGGTCGGTGTCCGGCACCCGCACGGTGCGCGGCAGCATCGGCGGCACCTTCAGGCGCGCGAACTCCTGACGCCCCGTGCGGGCGTTGCGGATGCGGATCGCGAGGTTCAGCGACAGTCCCGAGATGTAGGGGAAGGGGTGGGCGGGGTCCACGGCGAGCGGCATGAGCACCGGGAACACCTGCGCCTGGAAGTACTCGTACAGCTCGGCCTTCTCCTGGCCGTCGAGATCGTTCCAGCCGACGATCGAGATGCCCTCGTCGGCCAGCGCCGGCTTGACCTGCTCGTGCCACACGGCGGCGTGCCGTTCCTGCAGCTCGTGCGCCTTCAGGCTGATCGCCTCGAGCACCCGCGCGGGCGGCGTGCCGATGTTGCTCGGCACCGCGAGGCCCGTCACGATGCGCCGCTTGAGTCCCGCCACGCGCACCATGAAGAACTCGTCGAGGTTGCTCGCGAAGATCGCGAGAAAGTTGGCGCGCTCGAGCAGCGGCACGTCGGGGTCCTCGGCGAGTTCCAGGACGCGCTGGTTGAACGCCAGCCAGCTCAGTTCGCGGTCGATGTAGCGGCCGTCGGGCAGGTCGGACTCGTCGAACTCGACGAGCTCGTCGAAGTCGTCGTCCGCGTCTCCCAGTCCGGTGTCGACGATGCTGGTGTCGGGCATGTTCCCCATCCTGGCACCGCTCGGTTTCGTCCGGGTGAACGGAACGGGGTGCGGGTCGGATCGCTACGGTGTGGACACCTTTGAGGGCGGCAGCTGGTCGTCCTCGTACACGTTGAACCGGTAGCCGACGTTGCGCACCGTGCCGATGAGCTGCTCGAGGTCGCCGAGCTTGGCGCGCAGGCGCCGCACGTGCACGTCGACGGTGCGCGTGCCGCCGAAGTAGTCGTAGCCCCACACCTCGCTGAGCAGCTGCTCGCGCGTGAACACCCGCGACGGGTGCGTGGCGAAGAAGTGCAGCAGCTGGAACTCCTTGTAGGTCAGATCGAGCGGCTTGCCGTGCACCTTGGCCGAGTACGACGACTCGTCGATCGTGATGCCGGACGTCTGGATGCGCCCCGACGGCTGCTCGGCGTTCTGCCGGCCGATCGCCAGGCGCACGCGCGCGTCCACCTCGGCGGGGCCGGCGGTCGCCAGGACCACGTCGTCGATGCCCCATTCGGCCGAGACGGCCGCCAGGCCGCCCTCCGTCACCACGAGCAGCAGCGGCGCGTCGAGGCCGGTGGTGTTGAGGATCTTGCACAGCGACTTGGCGCCGACCAGATCGACGCGGGCATCGACGAAGATCACGTCGGCGCTCGGCGCCTTGACGAGCTGGGCCGGCTCGGCGGGGATCTGCCGCACCTTGTGGCTGAGCAGATCGAGCGCGGGCAGGACGGCCTCGCCGCCGTGGGCGGAACTCAAAACGAGCAGCTGTGCCAAGCGAACGTCCTTTCGGGCGGTGGAGTCGGCCGCACCGTGGAGCCCATGATATGCGGTGCGGAGGGCGCCCCGAGCCACGCTGCGCGCGCGGTCCGACCACCGTTTCCCGGCGGCGTGCGCGACAATATGGGCATGTCCACTCCCGAGCTCGCGCCGCGCTCGCCCCTCGTGGCGTTCGCGATCACCTGGGCGTTCGGGGCGCTCGCGGCGATCGCGGTGGGGGTGTTCGCTCCCGTCGACCAGCGCTTCGCCTGGATGGCGATCGGCGCGGGGGCGAGCCTGTTCGTCGCCTTCGCCGTGAACCTCTGGCACGGCCGCGCGGAGGGCTTCATCGTGCGGACGGCCGCGTCCATGCTCGGCGCCCTGCTGCTCATGGGCTTCATCTCCCTCGGGTTCGCGCTGGCCTCGATCGCGGGCTGACACCGGCCGGCGGCGGCGCGGATCGACTAGGCTGATGCCATGGATCTCGTCGCCCTCGAACTGTTCTTCGTCGGACTGCTCGGCCTCGCCGGCCTGGCGATCGCGTTCATCTCGGGCGCGGTCCTGGTGAACCTCTTCCGCGGCCAGCGCTGAGCGTTCCCCCTCTCGGCCGGCCGGGCCCGCCCGCGTCCCCGGCCGATACCCTGGAGGGACCATGATCGAGATCCCCTCCGACCTTCCCGCGGACATCGTCCCCCTCTCCTGGCTGCTCGGCGTGTGGGAGGGGACCGGCGTGATCGACTACACCGTCGGCGACACCACGTACGAGGGCGAGTTCACGCACCGCGTGAGCTTCAGCCACGACGGCGGCGGCTACCTCAACTACTCCGCGACGGCCTGGCTCGCGGCCGACGGCGACCGGCCGTCGCAGCGGCTCACGGCCGAGACCGGCTACTGGCGGCTGGCGCGCCCGGCCCTCGCCACCGACGCCGGCCCGGGACTGCTGCCGGCCCTCGAGGTGGGCGCCGAGCGCACGGTCGACGATGTCGAGGCGCTGCGCAACCAGGCCGGCGGGTTCGACATCGAGGCATCGATCATCCACTCCGACGGCGTCAGCGAGCTCTACGTCGGCGAGGTGAAGGGCCCGCGCATCGATCTCGGCACCGACGCCGTGCTGCGCTCGGCCAGCACGAAGCCGTACGCCGCCGCGACCCGCATGTACGGGCTCGTCGACGGTCACCTGCTGTGGGCGTGGGACATCGCCGCCCTCGGCCGGGAGCTCGGCTCGCACGCGTCGGCGCGCCTGGCGAAGGTCGAGTGATGTCCGCCGACGGCACGCCCGACCCGCTGCGCGCGGGGATCGCGCCCGCTGCGCCGGAGTGGGTCCGCGCGCACTACGGCGACCCCATGCGCGAGCAGCGCGCCCTGGAGCGCGGCGAGGCGGCGGCGCCGCTCGGCGATCGCGCGGTCGTCGCCGTCTCCGGCGACGACCGGCTCACCTGGCTCGACTCGATCACGTCGCAGCGCGTGCTCGCGCTCGCGCCGGGGGAGAGCACGGAGCTGCTGGTGCTGGATCCCCAGGGGCGGATCGAGCACGCCGCCGCGGTGGTGGACGACGGCGCCACCACGTGGCTCATCGTCGACGCGGACGATGCCGCGCCGCTGGCGAGATGGCTGACGATGATGCGCTTCCGCGCGCGGGTGGAGATCGCCGCGCGTGAGGACCTCCTCCTCGTCGGCGCCGTGCCGGGCGGCGAGGCGGAGCGCGTCGCGCGCGAGCGCGCCGTCGCGGTGTGGACGGATCCGTGGGCGTCGGTGGCGCCGGGCGGCTGGCAGTACGCCACCACCCCCGCGCACCCCGGCGCCGAGCGGCGCTGGGCCGAGGCGATCGTCCCGCTCGAGGCGGCCGACGCCGTCCGCGCGCTGCCGCTGGCCGGCACGATCGCGGCCGACGCGCTGCGGATCGCGGCGTGGCGCCCGCGCTGGAGCCGCGAGGTCGACGATCGCGCGATCCCGCACGAGGCGGACTGGCTGCGCTCCGCAGTGCACCTGAACAAGGGGTGCTACCGCGGTCAGGAGACCGTGGCGAAGGTGCACAACCTGGGCCACCCGCCGCGGCGGCTCGTCATGCTGCACCTCGACGGCTCCGACAGCGTGCTGCCGGAGCCCGGGGCGCCCGTGTTCGCCGGCGAGACCGAGGCCGGTCACGTCACCTCCGCCGCCCGGCACCACGAGCTCGGACCGATCGCCCTCGCCCTGGTCTCGCGCCGCACCCCCGGCGACGCCACGCTCGAGGTGGCGGCGGACGACACCCGGATCGCGGCCGCGCAGGAGATCATCGTGCCGGCCGACGCGGGCGCGACCGCCGAGGTGCCGCGGATCACCCGCCTCTCGCGGCGCCCGCTCGCGACCGATCGCTGACATCTGCGCGACACACGGCGGCGCTAGCCTCGAGTCGTGCCCGAGTCCGACCCGCTGACCCAGATCGTTCCGACGCGCTGGCACGCGGGCTACCGGCCGCGCGTGGGCCTGCTGCGGTTGCGGGAGTCGTGGGTCGCGATCGTGCAGATCGTGGTGGCCGTCACCCTCGCCTACGTCGTGGCGCGCCTCGTGCTGGGCCACGATCGACCGCTGCTGGCGGCCACCGTGACGGTCTCGAGCCTCGGCCTGCTGCGCGACGCGCGCCCGTCGCAGGTGCTGCACACCGTGGTGGGCATGCTCACCGGCATCGCGATCGCCGAGGTGCTGCTGCTCGTGGCCGATCCGGGCTGGTGGCAGCTGGCGATCGCGCTCGCCGTGACGCTCGCCGTCGCCCGCTTCCTGTCGCCCTCGCCGCAGTTTCCGATCTCGGCCGCGGTGCAGACGGCGATCGCGTTCATGCTGCCGCTGGGCGACGTCCCGGGCGAGCGCCTGCTGGACGGCGCGATCGGCGGGGCGTTCGCGCTGCTGGTCACGGCGCTCCTGCCGCGCAACCCGATGCGCGCCGTGCTGCGCGACGCCCACGCGGTGTTCGAGGGCTTCGACCACGCGATCGCCCGCGTCGTGCAGGGCCTCCGGCGCGGCGACCGGCTGCGCGCCGAGCGGGGCCTGTCGCGGGCGCGCGACCTGCAGGGCCCGGTGCAGGCGTGGGCCGCCGGCCTGGAGTCGGGGCAGGCGATCTCGCGCATGTCGCCCTTCCTGCAGGGGCGGCGCCAGGAGCTCGCCCGCCTCGTGCGCATGCAGGAGGCGATGGACCTGGCCACCCGCAACCTGCGCGTCGTCGCCCGCCGCGTGCACTACGCGGTCGACGACGGCGAGGAGCGCCCCGAGCTCGCGGACGTCGTGGCGGGCGTGCAGCGCGCGGCGGCGCTCGTCGGCGCGGCCGCCGAGGACGCCGGGCGGGAGGAGGAGGCGCGCGCCGCCCTGCGCGCGATCGCCGCCACGCTCGATCCCGCGGCGCTGCTGCCCCGCGCGCGCCTGGGCGACCAGAGCGTCGTCGCCTCCCTGCGCCCGCTCGTGGTGGACCTGCTCGTGGCGGCCGGCGAGCCGCGCGCCGAGGCCGCCCGCGCGATCCCGCGCATCTGACCGCCGCAACGGCGCATCCGATCGCCGCAAAGGCGCATCCGATCGCCGCAAAGGCGCATCCGATCGCCGCAAAGGTATGAGATCCGGCGGTTTCCGTCCCGAATGATCGCGATGTCGCATACCTTTCGGGGCCTGTGGACAGTTCGCGCGGGCCGACGGCAGGGCTTGGCAGGCTCGGGGGATGCGGACGCGACGTGAGCTGCCACCCGGACTGGGCCGAGCTTCTCGGTCGCGCGGGCACGCGCGGAGGGCGTGAGCCGCGCCCGCCTGCGCGGTGCCGACCTCGTCTCGACCGCGCACGGCGCGCGCTCGCGCATCACGGCCCCGCCGGACGCCGACCTGCCGCCGGCCGCCCAGGAGCGGGACCGGGTCCTCGCCCGGGCGCGGGAGCTCGCGACCGTGCTCGCGCCGCACGCGTTCTTCGCGGGGGCGACGGCCGCGGCGATCCACGGCATCCCGCTGCCCGCCGCTGCTCACTCGCTCCCCGCGGGGCGCGGCGCGGCCGGGCCGCCCGAGCTCGTGGTCGGGGTGCACAAGCCGCGCTCGGTGGTGCGCCGGGCGAACGTGCGGGGGATCCACATCGATCCGGCCCTCGCGCCGGTGGTCGAGGTCGACGGGCTCCGCGTCACGGATCTCGCCTCGACGTGGGCGATGCTCGGCGCCCGGCTGTCCGAGCGCGACCTCGTCATCGCCGCCGATCACCTGCTGCGCATCCCGCGCCACCCCGGCGGGTTCCGGCCGCCCGAGCGACCCGCGTTCGCGACGCGGGAGCAGCTCCCCGCGGCGATCGGCCGGCGCCGCGGGGCCGAGACGCTGCGCCGCGCTCTCGCTCGGGCGCGCACCGGAGCGTCGTCGCCCCCCCGAGACGCGGCTGCGTCTGATCCTGGGGGATGCCGGCCTTCCCGAGCCCGACCTCGACCATGACGTCGTCGCTCCCGACGGGGCCTTCGTCGCCTGCCTGGACCTCGCGTACCCGCGGTCTCGGGTGGGGATCGAGTACGACGGGGCCGGGCACCGCACGCAGGCGCAGTTCGAGCGCGACATCGCCAAGATCGAGTGGCTCCGCGATCTGGGCTGGGACATCGTCCGCTTCACCGCCGCCGACTTCCGCGATCCCCTGCGGATGTCACGGATCGTCCCTCGCGTGCGGGCGGCCATCGCACGCCAGGAGCCGCGAAAGGGATGAGATCCGGCGGTTCTGGGATCCCGAACCCGCCATCTCTCATACCTTCAGCCCGGGACGGGGGCGGTCGGGAGGGGCGAGACCGTGGACCAGGGGACCGTGAGCTCGCCCAGGCGCCAGCGGGCGGGGCGGCCCTCGATCGGCCAGCCCGCCGCGCGCAGCGCCGCGACCATGGCCAGCCAGCGCTGCTGCGGCCCCCAGACGCCGTGGCCGGCGGCGCGCTCCCACTCGGCGTCGAGCGCGGCGAGCCAGGCGTGCACGCGCTCGCCGGGGACGTTGCGATGGATGAGCGCCTTGGGGAGGCGCTCGGCCACGACCGACGGGCGCTCGAGGTCGGTCAGGCGCAGCGAGATCGTGAAGCGCAGCGGTCGCGCGTCGGCATTGATGTCGATCCACGACGCGACCCGGCCCGTCTCGTCGCACGTGCCCTCCACGAGCACGCCGCCGGGCGCGAGGCGCGCGCACATGCGCTCCCACGCGTCGCGCACGTCGGCCTCGTCGTACTGGCGCAGCACGTTGAAGGCGCGGATCACGGTGGGCCGGCGCGACGCGGGCACCTCGAAGCCGCCCCGCGCGAACGACACCCGCGCGTCGGGGGAGAAGGGCATGCGGGCGTCGCGGACCGCGGCGAGCTGGGCGTCGGCGACCGCCACGCGCTCGGGATCGATCTCGAGCCCCAGCACCTCCACACCGCCGCGCGTGCGCCGCAGCCGGTCCTCGAGCTCGAGCGTCGTGACGGCGTTGCCCCCGAATCCCAGGTCCACCACGAGCGGCTCGCGCGCGTCGCGCAGGGCGGGAAGGTGCGCGATCCACCGATCGACGCGGCGCAGGCGATTGGTGCCCGTGGTGCCGCGGGTGGGGCGGCCGACGACTCGTCCGCCGCGTCCGCCCTGCATGCCCCCATCCTCTCGCGGCCCGGTCGAGAGGACGCCGACAACGGCGTCGGCGATCCGATCTAGCATGGGCTCCATGACGCACACGCTGATCCTGCTCCGCCACGGGCAGAGCGACTGGAACGAGAAGAACCTCTTCACCGGGTGGGTGGACGTCCGCCTCACGGAGAAGGGCAAGGCGGAGGCGCAGCGCGGCGGCGAGCTGCTGCGCGAGCAGGGTGTGCTGCCCGACGTGCTCCACACCTCGGTGCTCAGCCGCGCGATCCAGACCGCGAACATCGCCCTCGACGCCGCCGACCGGCTCTGGATCCCGGTGAAGCGCTCGTGGCGCCTCAACGAGCGCCACTACGGCGCCCTGCAGGGCAAGGACAAGGCGCAGACCCTGGCCGAGTTCGGCGAGGAGCAGTTCATGGAGTGGCGCCGCTCGTTCGATGTGCCGCCGCCGCCGATCGATCCGTCGAACGAGTACGCGCAGACGGACGACCCCCGCTACGTCGGCATCGACGGCGAGATGCCGCAGACGGAGTCGCTCAAGCTCGTGATCGACCGGATGCTGCCGTACTGGCAGAGCGAGATCGTCCCCGACCTGAAGGCGGGCAACACGGTGCTCGTCGCCGCGCACGGCAACTCGCTGCGGGCGCTCGTGAAGCACCTCGACGGCATCAGCGACGAGGACATCGCCGGGCTGAACATCCCGACCGGCATCCCGCTCGTGTACGAGCTCGACGACGACATGCGTCCCACCGGGCCCGGGCGCTACCTCGACCCCGAGACCGCGGCCGCCGGGGCCGCCGCCGTCGCGGCGCAGGGCAAGAAGTAGGCCGCACGAGAAGGGGCGCCGCCTCCCCCGGGAGCGGCGCCCCTTCTCGTGGGGCGATCAGTCGTCGATGTCGCCGGTCCAGTCGCCCGTGGCGAGGTAGACCATCTTCTTGGCCACGCCCACGGCGTGGTCGGCGAAGCGCTCGTGGTAGCGGCTCGCGAGGGTCGCGTCCACGACGGCGGCGGCGTCGGCGGCGGTCTGCGCGCCGAGCACCTTCTCGAACACCGACGCGTGCAGCTCGTCGACCTCGTCATCGGCGTTGCGGATCGCGTCGGCGATCGCGATGTCCTGCGTCCGCAGCAGCTCCGTGAGCTGGCGGGCGATCTCGACGTCGTGCCGGCCCATCTGCTCGAACGTGCTGCGGAAGCCCTTCGGGATGGCGCGCTCGGGGTAGCGCATGCGCGCGAGCTGGGCGATGTGCTCGGCCAGGTCGCCCATGCGCTCCAGCGAGGCGCTCGTGCGCAGCGCGGCCACGACGATGCGCAGGTCGCGGGCGACGGGCTGCTGCATGGCGAGGATCTCGATGGCGAGCTCGTCGAGGGCGACCGACTTCTCGTCGATCACGGCGTCGCCGGCGATGACCTCCTCGGCGAGGGCGACGTCGCTCGTCCCGAACGCCCGGGTCGCCTTGTCGATGGCGACGGTGACGAGCTCGCTGATCTCGACGAGACGCGACTGCACCTCTTCAAGCGACTGGTGGAAGACTTCGCGCATCGGTGGATGACCTTTCGTGGGCGCATGCAGGTGCGCGCGCAACGGTACTCGTGCACGCGATCGGCTCGAGTCTGGTCAGCGAAGGTTAACGGATGGTGACGTGACCGGGAACACTGTCGCTCACCTCCCGCCGAAGGTGCACATCCGGTGAACGACCCCCGTGGCGCCGTTCTACGCTGATGCCATGGACTCCACGCAGCTCGTGCTGCTCGCTCTGCTTCTGGGAGCGCTCATCGGGGTCGGCGTCACCCTCCTGCTGGTCGTCGCGGCGCGTGCGCGGGAGCGCATGCTGCGCGAGAACAGCGACGCGCTGCCGGAGGGCGTGAGCGACGTGCTGGCGGCGCTCGACGAGCCGGCGGCCGTCGTCGACTCCTCGGGAACCGTGATCGAGATCTCGGCCGCCGCCGACGCCCTGGGCTTCGTGCCGGGCCGCCCGCTCGAGTTCACGGGCCTGCGGGACCTGCTCAAGGTCGCCCGCGGCGCGGGGACGGCCGTGGAGTCGATGCGCCTGCCGACGGGCAAGCTCAAGGGCCAGGAGCGGCTGATCTCCGCGCGGATCTCGCGGCTCACCGAGCGGTGGTTCCTGCTCATCGCGCGCGACCTGACGGAGCAGGAGCGGCTGCAGCAGATGCGCCAGGACTTCATCTCCAACACCAGCCACGAGCTGAAGACGCCGGTCGGCGCGATCACGCTCCTGGCGGAGGCGATCGACACGGCGGCCGACGATCCGGACGAGGTGCGCCGCTTCGCCGCGCGCATCTCGGCGGAGGCCGAGCGGCTCGGCCAGCTCACGGGCCGCATCATGCACCTGTCGCGCCTGCAGGCGACGGACGAGCTGACCACGTTCGGCGAGGTCGCGATCGACGAGGTCGTCACGGCCGCGATCGAGTCGAACGCCGTCCAGGCGGACTCGGCGGGCGTCGAGCTGGTGCGGGGCGGCGATCGCGGGCTGTACGTGCGCGGCGACGCGCAGATCCTCATCGAGGCGGTCGGCAACCTCATCGCCAACGCGATCGCCTACTCGCCGCGCAACTCGCGCGTCGGCATCGGCGTGCGCGCCGACGACGAGGCGATCGACATCGCCGTCACGGATCAGGGCATCGGGATCTCCGAGGCCGATCAGGAGCGCGTCTTCGAGCGGTTCTACCGCGCCGATCAGGCCCGATCGCGCCGCACCGGTGGCACGGGGCTCGGGCTGTCGATCGTCAAGCACGCCGTCTACCGTCACGGCGGCGAGGTCAAGCTGTGGTCGCAGCCCGACCGCGGGTCGACCTTCACCATCCGCCTGCCCCGCACCGAACCGCCGGCGCGCGAACCCGAGCGCCGACCCCCGAGCCCCGGCCGCAAGCCGGCCCGTTCCCTCAAGAAGGAGAAGGCATGACCCGCGTGCTCCTCGTCGAAGACGAACCCGACCTCGCCGACCCGCTCGCGTACCTGCTGCGCAAGGAGGGATTCGACGTCGAGATCGCCGAGGACGGAGACGCGGCCCTCGCCGCGTTCCGCGAGCGCGGCGCCGACATCCTGCTGCTCGACCTCATGCTGCCGGGGATGCCGGGCACCGAGGTGTGCCGCCAGGTGCGCACGACCTCGAGCGTGCCGATCATCATGCTGACGGCGAAGGACAGCGAGATCGACATCGTCGTGGGGCTGGAGCTCGGCGCCGACGACTACGTCACCAAGCCGTACTCGGCGCGCGAGCTGCTCGCCCGGATGCGCGCCGTGCTGCGCCGCGCGCAGCAGGACGAGGCCGAGCTCGAGGAGCGCGTGCTGCAGGGCGGGCGGGTCACGCTCGACATCGATCGGCACACGGTGTCGGTCGACGGCGAGCCGATCAGCATGCCGCTGAAGGAGTTCGAGCTGCTCGAGGTGCTCATGCGCAACGCCGGGCGCGTGCTCACCCGCGGGCAGCTGATCGACCGGGTGTGGGGCAGCGACTACTTCGGCGACACGAAGACCCTCGACGTGCACATCAAGCGCATTCGCTCGCGCATCGAGGAGCGCCCGAGCGAGCCGGTCATGCTCGTCACCGTGCGCGGCCTCGGCTACCGCTTCGAGGCGCCCTGACCCCGGACACGTGAAAGGCGCCCCGCGGATCGCGGGGCGCCTTTCACGTGCGGCTCACTCGGTGGGAGCGAGTCCCTCGAGGTAGTGGAGCGTCTCGTCGAACACCTGCACCTCGGCCTGGACGGGCTCGCCGCCGGTGGCGAACGCGATCGGCACGGTGGCGCCGGCGGGGGTGTCGATGTTCTCGAGGAGGACGGGCTCGTCGGTTCCGCCCAGGCTCAGCGTGCTGTCGGCGGGGACCTCGATCTCGGTCGCCCCGCCGTCCCACGCGAGCGCGACGGTCACGTCGTCGTCGCTCGAGTTGACGAAGGCCGCCACGAGGTTGCCGTTGGTGCCGTCCTCGTCGGCCACGATCAGGGTGTTGAGGATCTTGACCGGGGAATCCTCGCCGACCGGGACGTTGACGCCGTCGGCGGGGGAGTACTCGATGGTGGTCGCCTGCGGCGTGATGGCGGCGCAGCCGGCCGTGCCGAGCACGACGAGGCCGCCGAGGGCGAGGGACGCGAGAGAGCGCGAGTTCACGGATCCTCCAGGTGCTGCGGGTTGTCCGCCGACCGGCGGGCCCGGTGATCAGTCTAGAGGGTCGCGCGTGTGGACGCGGGCGCCGGGCCCCCGCGCGCGGGGCCGTTCCTGTGAGGAGGGGAACCTTAGTGCATGCCGGGCTGTGATATCCTGGAGAACGCCGAAAGGACACACATTCTATGCTTTTTGAGGTTGGAGAGACCGTCGTCTACCCGCACCACGGGGCCGCGACGATCATGGAAGTCAAGACCCGCAAGATCAAGGGTGAAGAGAAGGTCTACCTCAAGCTGAACGTCACGCAGGGCGATCTCATCATCGAGGTCCCGCAGGAGAACGTCGATCTGGTCGGCGTCCGTGACGTGATCGGTCAGGACGGTCTCGACAAGGTGTTCGAGGTGCTGCGCGCGCCGTTCACCGAGGAGCCGACCAACTGGTCGCGCCGCTACAAGGCGAACCTGGAGAAGCTCGCGTCGGGCGACGTGATCAAGGTCAGCGAGGTCGTGCGCGACCTGTGGCGTCGCGATCAGGACCGCGGCCTGTCGGCGGGCGAGAAGCGCATGCTCGCGAAGGCCCGCCAGATCCTCACCTCCGAGCTCGCGCTCGCGGAGAAGATCGACGAGGAGAAGGCCGCGGCGCTCCTCGACGAGGTGCTCGCCTCCTGAGCCGCAGATCTCGCGAGCGGTCCGCCGCTCGCTCACGTCCCGCCGGGTGCCTTCGGGCATCCGGCGGTACGTTTATGGGGTGACCCCGACGCCGTCCCCCGCGCGCGTGCTCGCTCCGCGCATCGCCACGATCGTCGTCGCCGCCGGGTCGGGCACCCGGCTGGGCGCCGGCGCCCCGAAGGCGTTCGTCGGCCTCGACGCCCACACGATCCTGCGCCACGCGCTGCGGCGCGTCTTCGACGGCCCGCTCATGCAGGTCGTGGTGGTCGCGCCGGCGGAGCGCGTGGGCGAGGCCCTCACGGAGGCGGAGGAGGCGGCCGGCGATCGCGTGCAGCTCGTCTCGGTCGTCGCCGGGGGCGCCACGCGCCAGGAGTCGGTGGCCGCGGGGCTCGCGAGGGTGCTCCCCGAGGTGGAGATCGTGCTCGTGCACGACGCGGCGCGCGCCCTCACCCCGCCCGAGGTGTTCGAGCGCGTGATCGACGCGATCGATCGCACCGGCTGGGGAGCAGTCCCCGTGCTGCCGGTGGTCGACACGATCAAGCGCGTCGACGGCGACCGCATCGTCGGGGTCGTGGACCGCAGCGAGCTGGGCGCCGCCCAGACGCCGCAGGGCTTCCGCCGCGACGTGCTGCTGTCGGCATACACGGCCGCGGACCGCGAGTACACCGACGACGCCGCGCTCGTGGCCGACGCGGGCCACCCGATCGCCGCCGTGGCGGGCGACCCGCTCGCGTTCAAGATCACGACGCCCGCCGACCTCGAGCGCGCCCGCGCCCTCGTCGCCGACGATCCGATCGCGCCGGTCGTGCCGCCGCGCGCGGCGCCCGCGCGCGCACCGCGCGTCGGCATCGGCACCGACGTGCACGCGTTCGGCGGCGACGGCGCGCTGTGGCTGGCGGGGCTCGAGTGGCCCGGCGAGCCTGCGCTGTCGGGGCACTCCGACGGCGATGCCGTCGCCCACGCCATCGTCGACGCGCTGCTGTCGGCCGCCGGCCTCGGCGACATCGGCACGCACTTCGGCACCGATCGCCCGGAGTTCGCCGGCGCGCACGCGGCGGCGTTCCTCGGCGAGACCGCGCGGCTGCTGCGCGAGGCGGGCTGGGCGGTCGGCAACGTCTCCGTGCAGGTGCAGGCGCAGCGGCCGCGGTTCGCCGGCCGCCGCGCCGAGGCCGAGGCGGCGCTGTCGGCGGCGCTGGGCGGCGCGCCCGTCTCGGTCGCGGCCACGACCACCGACGGCCTCGGCTTCACCGGCCGCGCCGAGGGCGTGCAGGCGTTCGCCGTCGCGCTCGTCGTCCCGGCCTGAGCGCCCCCGATCGCGCCCCGATCGCGCCCCACCCCGGCCCCCGAGCGCCGTCCCAGCGGAGGAGTTTCGCGCTATCGGAGGGCGCGATCGCGGATCGGATCCTCCGGAGGCGCGAAAGTCCGCCGCGGCGCCGGCGCTACCCCTCGACGGCGAAGGGCTTCGGATCGCGCGGCGCGCGGGACCCCCACGCGAGCAGCGCCAGGCCGGAGCCCAGCACGATGAGCCCCGCGATCGCGAGCGGCGCGAGTTGCTCGTGGAGCACGACGAGGCCCAGGGCGCTGGCGGTGAGCGGTTCGCCCAGCGTGAGCGTCGCCGCCGCGGCGGCGCTGAGGCCGCCCAGCCCCCACGTGAACAGGGCGTAGGCGATCGTCACGGTGGCGAGTCCGAGCCACAGCGCCATGATCAGGCCGCGCGGGTCGGTCAGCCACGCCAGGCCGCCGGTGAAGAGGAAGGGGATCGCCAGCACGGCCGATCCGCCGCCCATCGCCCCGACGACGGTGAACGGATGCCAGCCGTCGTCGAGCAGCCGCCGCTGCGCCACCGCCAGCACGGCGAACGAGGCGCCCGCGCCGATCGACCCCAGCACGCCGATCGGGTCGGCCGCCACATCGCCGCCCCCGCCGATGCCCAGCAGGATGACGCCGACCGTGGCGAGCGCGGTCGCCGACATCCACATGCCGCTCGGCATGCGCCGATGCAGCACGCCCTCGATCACCCCGGCGAGGACGGGGGACGAGCCGAGCGCGATCACGGTGCCGACGGCGACGCCGTTGACCGACGTGCCCAGGAAGAACAGCGGCTGGTACACCGTCAGGCAGATCGCCGTCACCGCCATGAGGGCGGCGGGGCGGGCGGTGAGGCGCGGGCGCGGCGCCCCGGGGTCGCGCCGGCGGCGCAGCCAGGCCGCCGCCCCGGTGAGCGCAGCGAGGGCCGTGCCGCCGATCACGAGGCGCATGCCGCCGACGGTGAACGGCGTGGTGCCGTCGGGGCCGAGCGCCTGCGAGGTGCCGGTGGTCCCGAACAGCACCGCGGCGGTGAGGACAGCGATCACGTACGGCACCCCACAGTTCTATCCCACGCGGGCACCCGCTGGCGCCTGTCCCGTCATCCTCAGGCGCCGATCAGTAGGCTGGTGGGCGTGACTCTCCGCCTCTACGACACGCGCGCCCAGGCGCCGCGCGATTTCGTACCCCTCGACGCGCGGAACGTCACGATGTACGTGTGCGGCCCGACGGTCCAGTCCGGCCCTCACGTCGGCCACCTCCGCGGCGCGCTCGCGTTCGACGTGCTGCGCCGGTGGCTCGAGCACCGGTACGGCCGCGTGACCTTCGTGCGCAACGTGACCGACATCGACGACAAGGTGCTCGCCAACGCCACGCCGCAGGAGCCGTGGTGGGCGCTCGCGTACCGCATGGAGCGCGAGTTCGACGCGGCATATGCCGCGATCGGCATCCGCCCGCCTACCTACGAGCCCCGCGCGACGGCGTCCGTGCCGCAGATGCAGGAGCTCATCGCGACGCTCATCGAGCGCGGGCACGCGTACGCGGCGCAGGGCGACGTGTACTTTGACGTGCGCTCGTGGCCCGAGTACGGCGCGCTCACCCGGCAGCGGGTGGAGGACATGGAGGATGCCGCCGACGCCGATCCGCGCGGCAAGCGCGATCCGCACGACTTCGCCCTGTGGAAGGGGCGCAAGGCGGACGAGCCCGCGGACGCGACGTGGGATTCGCCCTGGGGGCCGGGGCGGCCGGGCTGGCACATCGAGTGCTCGGCGATGGCGCGGCGCTACCTCGGCTCCGAGTTCGACATCCACGGCGGGGGGCTCGACCTGCGCTTCCCGCACCACGAGAACGAGCTCGCCCAGTCGACCGCGGCCGGGCACGGCTTCGCGCGGTACTGGCTGCACAACGGGCTCGTCACCGTCGACGGGCAGAAGATGTCGAAGTCCCTCGGCAACTTCACGCTCGCGGCGGACCTGCTCGCCGATCGCCCGGCCCGCGTCGTGCGGTACGCGCTGCTGGCCGCGCACTACCGATCGAGCATCGACGTGTCCGATCGCGCGCTCGATGAGGCGGCGGCCGCGCTCGACCGGGTCGACGCGTTCCTCACCCGCGCCGCGCGCGCCGGCGCGGAGGCCGGCGCCGCGGGCCTCCCGGCGGCGTTCGAGGCGGCGATGGACGACGACCTCGGGGTGCCGCAGGCGCTCGCGGTGCTGCACGAGACCGTGCGCGTGGGCAACACGGCGCTGGACGCCGGCGATCGGGCCGGCGCGGAGCGCGCGCGGAACGAGACCGCCGCGATGCTCGCGATCCTCGGCCTCGACGCGCGGCCCGATGCCGACGGCGGCTCGGCCGCCGCGCGCACGCTCGACACCCTGATGACCACCCTCATCGCCCAGCGCGCCGAGGCGCGCGCGGCGAAGGACTGGGGCACCGCCGACCGGTTGCGCGACGCGTTTGCCGCCGCCGGCATCGCCCTCGAAGACACCCCAGACGGCACCCATTGGAGCACCGAATGACAAAGCCCGGACGCCCCGGCGCCAGCCGCGGCAAGAAGAAGGGCCCGCTCAAGGGCACGGGCGGTCACGGCCGCAAGTCCCTGGAGGGCCGCGGTCCCACGCCGAAGGCCGAGGACCGGCCGTACCACAAGGCCTACAAGAACAAGGTGCTCGCCGAGCGCGCCGCCGCGAAGCGCCCCGCGCAGGGTCGCACCCCGCAGCGCCGCCCGAACGACGACAACGAGTACGTCACCGGCCGCAACTCGGTGCTCGAGGCGCTGCGCACCAGGATCCCCGCGACGAGCTTCTACATCGCCCAGCGCGTGGAGATGGACGACCGCGTCAAGGAGATGCTCTCGATCGCGGCCAAGCGCGAGATCCCCGTGCTCGAGGTCACGCGCCCCGAGCTGGACCGCATGGCCGGCTTCGACGGCGTGCACCAGGGCGTGGCGCTCAAGGTGCCGCCGTACGAGTACGCGCACCCGCAGGACCTGCTCGAGCAGATCATCGAGCGGGGCGAGACGCCGCTGCTCGTGGCGCTCGACGGGGTCACCGACCCGCGCAACCTCGGCGCGATCATCCGCTCCACCGCCGCGTTCGGCGGGCAGGGCGTGATCATCCCGCAGCGGCGATCGGCCGGCGTCAACTCGGCCGCCTGGAAGACGAGCGCGGGGGCGGCGGCGCGCATCCCGGTGGCGATGGCGTCGAACCTGACGTCGACGCTCAAGGACCTCAAGAAGCAGGGCGTGTTCGTGCTCGGCCTCGACGGCGACGGCGACGTCGCGCTGCCGGAGCTGGAGCTCGCCGACCGGCCGATCGTCATCGTGATCGGCAGCGAGGGCAAGGGCCTCTCGCGCCTGGTCACCGAGACCTGCGACCAGGTGGTCTCGATCCCGATCTCCGCGGCGACGGAGTCGCTCAACGCGGGCATCGCGGCGTCGGTGGCGCTCTACCAGGTGGCCACGATCCGCGCCGCGCGGCAGGCGGGCTGAGGCCGCTCAGACCAGGTCGCGCCAGTCGACCTCGGGCTCATCGGGCGACCTCGTGCGCACGGCGGCCGTCAGGGTCTCCGTCGGCGGGCCCATGATGGTGGCCTCGTCGCGCCGGTGGCGCAGCACCGTGTCGATGTAGCTCGACAGCGTCTCGGCGAGGGGCACCCACTGCTCGCGCTGCTCGGAGATCAGCCACCGGTGCTCGAGGACCTGGTGGAACACCTCGGCGGGCTCGAGCTTGGCGCGCAGCTCGAACGGGATCGCGCGGATCACCGGCTCGAACACGCGCGTGAGCCATTCGTGCGCCGCGACCTCCTCCTCGTCCTCGCCGCGCCCCGTGCGGGCGCGGTACTCGTCGAGGTCGTTGAGCAGGCGCCGCGCCTGGTTCTCCTGCACGTCGAGGCCCGTCAGGCGCAGCAGCCGCCGCTGATGGTGGCCCGCGTCGACGACCTTCGGGGTGATCGACACGTGCGTGCCGTCGGCGGCGGTCTGGATCGCCATCTCGTCGATGTCGAAGCCCAGGTCGTTCAGCCGGCGCACCCGCTCGGTGATGCGCCACGATTCGGCCAGGTCGAACGACTCCGGCGCGGTCAGCTCGGCCCACAGCGAGCGGTAGGCCGACACGATGCCGTCGGCGATGCGGACCGCCTCGACGTCGGAGTCGAGCCGGCCGCTCGCGGCGAGGTCCATGATCTCGCCCGCGATGTTCGTGCGCGCCAGATCCAGGTCGTGCTCCCGCTGACCCTCGCTCAGGCCGCCCTCGTGCAGCTCGCCGGTCTCGGCGTCGACCAGGTAGGCGGCGAAGGATCCCGCGTCGCGGCGGAACAGCGTGTTGGAGAGCGAGACGTCGCCCCAGTAGAAGCCGACGTTGTGGAGACGGACGAGCAGCAGCGCGAGCGCGTCGACCAGGCGCGTGGCCGTGGACGGCTGCAGCGTGTGGGTGAACAGCGCGCGGTACGGCATCGAGAAGCTGAGGTGCGCGGTGACGAGGGCGGCGGGGAGGGCGCCGCCGTCGGGACGCGAGCGATCGGCGACCACCGCGACCCGGCGCACGCACGGGATCTCGAGGCGCTTGAGGGCGCCGAGCATCTCGTACTCCCGCCGCGCCATCGTCTCCGTGGTCTCCTTGATCGCGACGACCTGCCCCGACAGCTCGCTGAAGCGCACCGTGTGCCGCGAGATGCCCTTCGGCAGGCGCACGATGTGCTCGCTCGGCCATTCCTCGAGCGGCACGCGCCAGGGCAGGCTCAGCAGCTGCGGGTCGATCTCGGCCGCGGTGATGCGCAGGGAATCCGGCATCGCGTGCTCCTCGTATGCGCCGCGGCGCGGACCCGCTGGAGGCAGGCCCGCGCCGCGGGATGGAATCGGACGATCAGACCGACGCGATCGCCTTCTCGATCAGGCGCTTGCCCGTCTCGATGTCGAACACGTGGACGTGGTCGGGCACCGGCGTGAGCGAGACGGTCTCGCCCGCCATCGGGTGCACGCGGCCGTCGACGCGGGCCACGATGTCGGTGCGCTTGCCCTCGATCTCGCTGTGGCCGTACAGGTAGCCGTCGGCGCCGAGCTCCTCGACGAGGTCGACGGTCACCTGCAGGCCATCGCCGCCGGCGGGGCCGACCTGGATGTCCTCGGGGCGGACGCCGACCGTGACCTCCGAGCCGTGCGCCTTGGCGAGCGCCGACGCCTCGACGGCGACGGTCTTCGAGCCGAACTTGATGCCGCCCTCGACGATGTCGGCCGGGAACAGGTTCATCGCCGGCGAGCCGATGAAGCCGGCCACGAACACGTTCGTCGGGGCCTCGTACAGCTCGCGCGGCGTGCCGACCTGCTGCAGCAGGCCGTCCTTGAGCACGGCGATCCGGTCGCCCATCGTGAGCGCCTCGGTCTGGTCGTGCGTGACGTAGACGGTCGTGACGCCGAGCCGGCGCTGCAGCGAGGCGATCTGCGTGCGGGTCTGCACGCGCAGCTTGGCGTCGAGGTTCGACAGCGGCTCGTCCATGAGGAACACCTGCGGCTCGCGCACGATCGCGCGACCCATCGCGACGCGCTGACGCTGACCACCCGAGAGCGCCTTCGGCTTGCGGTTGAGGTAGGGCTCGAGGTCGAGCAGCTTGGCGGCCTCCAGCACGCGCTCGGCGCGCTCCTGCTTGCCGACACCGGCGATCTTGAGCGCGAAGCCCATGTTCTCGGCCACCGTCATGTGCGGGTACAGCGCGTAGTTCTGGAAGACCATCGCGATGTCGCGGTCCTTCGGCGGGACATCCGTCACGTCGCGGTCGCCGATGAGAATGCGGCCCTCGTTGACCTCTTCGAGGCCGGCGAGCATGCGCAGCGAGGTCGACTTTCCGCAACCGGACGGGCCGACGAGGACGAGGAACTCGCCGTCGCCGATCTCGAGGTTCAGCTTGTCGACCGCGGGACGGGTGCCACCGGGGTAGAGCCGGGTGGCGTTGTCGAACGTGACGGATGCCATGAGCGTTTCTCCTTCACCGGCAGGTACGTGCCGGACGATCCGTAGTGAATGGAACGGCGGGCGCACCCACCGCGACCCGTCGTTGGGTCCCGATCAGTATGGCACGCGGGGGTGCGGCGCGCGCGGGGCGATCCCGCCGCCGCCCTGCGCGGCCGGGCGGGTGCCGCGCTGCCCATGGCGGCCCGGGGAGCGCATTCCCAGGGCGCGCGACTATCCTCGGGAAGGTTGTGGGACCGCTTCGGCGGTGAGGGAGGACCATGTCGAGCGACGAGACGCCGGGACGGCGCGACGCCCTGCGTGCCAAGGCCAAGCAGGTGACGGCGAAGCAGGCGCGCGCCCGCGTGCTGTGGCGCGTGGCCGCCGGTGTGGTGATCGTGGGGGCGCTGACCGCCGCCGGGATCGCGATCACCAACACGGTCGTGCCGGAGGTGACCGGCGAGACGCAGGTGCCGCGCGGCTTCGTCGACGGCGGATTCACGGTCGACGACGTCGACCTGAGCAGCATGGCCGACGCGACGCCCGAGGCGACGCCGGCGCCCACCGAGGAGCCGGAGCCGTCCGAGACCCCGGCGGAGGCGCCCGTCCAGATCCGCATCTACGTCGACTACCTGTCGGAGGAGGCGGGGGTCTTCGAGGCCGCCAACGCCGCTCAGCTCGCGCAGTGGGTCACCGGGGGAGACGTCTCGCTGACCTACCACCCCGTCGCCATGCTCACTGCCAAGTCCAGCGGCACGAAGTACTCGCAGCGCGCCGTGTCGGCCGCCGCGTGCGTCGCCACTCACGCCCGCGACGCGTTCGCGGCGTACAACCACGAGCTGCTCACGAACCAGCCCGAGGTCGGCTCGAAGGGCTACACCGACGAGGAGCTCGCCGACCTCGCCGTCGCCGTCGGTGCCGACAACACCCGCGCCGTCCGTGACTGCATCGAGGGGCAGGACTACGCGGCATGGGCGCGCGAGACCACGGCCGAGGCCCTCGACGGCGCCCTTCCCGGCACCGAGGACGTCGACCTCGTCGGCGTGCCGCTCGTCCTGGTGGACGGCCAGGCCTACGTCGGCAGCCTCGACGACCCGGCCGAGTTCACGCAGTTCGTGCTGACGGTGGAGAGCGACGCCTACCTCGCGACGCCGACGCCCACCCCGACACCCGCCGAGTGACGCGGGGCCGCGGGCCTAGGATGGATCCCGCGCCGGCTTAGCTCAGTTGGTAGAGCAGCTGTCTTGTAAACAGCAGGTCGTGGGTTCGAGCCCCGCAGCCGGCACCGTCGGCGAACGGGCGAGTCTGCAGCCCGGAGGCGGTCCTCGCCTCGATCGTGGACTCGTTCTCCGCGGGTTGCGGAATCAGTTGCGTTCCGTAACGGGCTCACGGGGGCGTGATATCCGCGGACAGGCACTTCACCTCGCCGCTCGGTGAGGCAACGCCCGCACGGTTGACGAGGTGCTCCCCGTTGACGAGGAGCAGTTGCGGGCGAAACCTCCTCCCGAGCCGGCTTCTCCTCTCAATCCGTGGCGCAGCCGCTCCAGAACGCCGAGGTCCCGGGACCGTTCGCCGAACCATTGCACACCTGGAGTGCTCTCGTAAGGCGTGATGTCCGGGGCGTCGTGCGAACGGCTCGTGCCAGTAGAGTGGCAGGCATACGACGTCGGGCGCCGGCTGGCGCCCATCATGCACCTGTGCATGGGGGCTCGGGCGCGATCAGGCGGGGGACGCGCCAGAGGGAGGCCCCATGTCGTGCGAAGAGTCCTCGCCGACCCCCGTCGAACCGCCGAGCGCTTCCGCCACGCGGGACCGCGGCGGGCTCGCCGCGTACCGCTCGCTGCCGGCGGCGGCGGGCTGGGGCTTCCTCGTCGCCACAGGTCTGGGCCGGCTGCCGCTGTCGATGGTGCCCCTGGCGATCCTGACCCTGGCGAGCGCCGCCACAGGCTCGATCGCCGTGGGAGGGGTCGCCGCGGCGGCGTCGGCCCTCGGCGAGGCGGTCGGGGCACCCGTGGCGGGTGCGCTGACCGACAGGCACGGGCAGCGGCGCGTGCTGCTGATCGGCGTGGTCCTCCATCTCGCGGCGCTCCTGGCGTTCGGCGCCTCGGCCGGCCTCGCGCCGGATTCCGTCGTCGTGATGCTCGCGGGCGCCGCGGGGCTCACCCTGCCCCAGGTGGGGGCGCTCTCGCGGGCGCGCTGGCTCGTCGTCGCGCCGCAGCACCGGCAGACCGCCTTCGCGTTCGAGGGCGCGATCGACGAGGTCGTCTACATCTTCGGCCCCGCGCTGGTCGGGCTCATCGCGGTCGTGTCGGGGCCGGCCGCCGCGCTCATCGTGTCGGGGCTGCTCGTCGCGGTCTTCGTGAGCTGGTTCGCGGTGCACCCGAGCCACCGTCTCGTCCCTCGCCGGCGGAAGCGATCCGCGACTGCCGGGGACGCGAGGCCGCCGCGGATGCGCGGCCGGGACCGCCTGCTCGTCGCCGTCGCCTTCACGGGCATGCTGGCGATGGGCGTCTTCTTCGGCGCCAGCCAGACCGGGCTGACCGCGTTCGCCGAGGAGGCCGGGATCTCGGGGGCGGGTCCGCTGCTGTACGCGGTGATGGCCGTGGGATCGGCGGCGACCACGCTGGCGATGGTCGCCGTGCCCGGACGCATCCGCCCGTGGGCTCGGTGGATGATCGCGGGCGCCGGGATGACGGCCGGATCGCTGCTCCTCGTGCTCGCGGACGACACGGCCATGGTGATCGTCGCGTGCGTCCTCGCCGGCGCCTTCCAGGGACCGTTGATGCTGACGGTGTTCGACGTCTCCGGGTCCGTCGCGCGACCCGGCAGCGGCGGCATCGTCATGACGCTCACCGCCAGCGGCGTCGTCCTCGGCCTCGCCGTCGGGGCCGCCGTCTCCGGCGTGCTGGCCGAGCAGCTCGGTTCGGCGGGCGCGTTCGTCGTGGTGCTCGCCGTGTCGGCGCTGCAGGTCGTCCTGGGCTTCGGCATGCGCCTCGTCGCGCAGGCGCCCTCGCCCGTGACGGGCTCATGACGTGACGACGCAACGGGCCGGAAACGTGCGCTGGCTAGGGTGAGAGACGTGCAGCTGAGCGAGTTCAACGCCCTGCCCGACGCTGCGGCGCGCGCGGTCGTCCGGGTGTGGGCCGACGTCCCCGCCTGGGTGTCGGCGATCGTGGCGGCCCGTCCGTTCCGCTCCGTCACGGAGGCGTCGGGGCTCGCGGCAGCCGCTGCGCGCGACTGGACGATGCGGGATCTGGACGCGGCGCTCGCGCACCACCCGCGGATCGGCGAGCGCGTCTCGGCGCGATCCGAGGAGGCCGATCACTCCCGCCGCGAGCAGTCGTCGATGGCGGGGGCCTCCGATGCCCTCACAGCTCGCATGGCCACGGCGAACGCCGCGTACGAGCAGCGCTTCGGCCGCGTGTTCCTCATCCGCGCGGCGGGCCGTTCGCCCGAGGAGATGCTCGCGGAGCTCGAGCGACGCCTCGCGAACGACCCCCACGACGAATGGCGCGAGGCGGCCGCGCAGCTTGCCGAGATCGCCGTGCTCCGCCTCGAACAGACCCTGGAGGCCTGATGCCCCACCTGACGACTCACGTCCTCGACGCGGCGAGCGGGACGCCCGCCCCTGGCATCCGCCTCGTGCTCTCCACGGCGGCGGGGGAGCGGGTCGCGACCGCGGAGACCGACGCCGACGGTCGCGCGGCGGTCGGCCCCGACCAGTTGCCCGCCGGTGACTACACGCTGCGCTTCGAGACGGGCGGCTACTTCGCGCACAAGCGCGTCGACACGTTCTACCCGTTCGTGGACGTCACGTTCACGGTCGTCGATCAGCGGCATGTTCATGTCCCGCTCCTGCTCAGCCCGTTCGCCTACTCCACCTACCGGGGGTCCTGACATGAAGGTCGTCATCATCGGGGCGGGAGTCGGCGGCACGAGCGCCGGCATCGCGCTGCAGCGTCTCGGGCACGACGTGACGATCTACGATCGGATCCGCGAGAACAAGCCGGTCGGCGCGGCCCTGTCGCTGTGGTCGAACGGCGTCAAGGTGCTCAACTGGCTCGGACTCTCCGAGGAGGTCGCCGCGCTCGGCGGGCGCATGGACACCATGGCCTACCGAGACGGCCTCACGGGCGAGACGATGACCGAGTTCAGCCTCGCGCCTATCACCGAAAAGACCGGCCAGCGCCCCTATCCCGTGGCGCGCGCCGACCTGCAGCAACTGCTCATGGAGCGCTTCGGGACCGATCGGATCCGCCTGGGGAAGAAGGCCGTCGGGATCGACCAGGACGACGACCGGGCGACGGTCGTCTTCGAGGACGGGTCGTCCGACTCGGCCGACATCGTGATCGGCGCCGACGGCGCCAGGTCGATCATCCGCGACTACGTGGTGGGCCGGCGGATGCCGCGCTCCTATCGCGGCTACGTCAACTACAACGGCCTGGTGCCGGCGAATACCGCGTTCGGCCCGGCCGGCCAGTGGACGACGTATGTCGCGGCGGGCAGGCGCTTCGCCGCGATGCCCGTCGCGGGCGATCGCCTCTACTTCTTCGCCGACGTGCCCGGCCCCTCGGGGGAGGAGCCGGGGTCCGCGCACGGCGCGCTGCGCGACGCGTTCGCGGGATGGGCTCCGGGTGTCGCGTCGATGATCGACTCGATCGATCCGGCCTCGCTCAATCGCGTGGAGATCTGGGACCTGGATCCGTTCCACACCTGGGTGCGCGGACGCGTCGCGATCCTGGGCGACGCCGCGCACAACACCGCTCCCGACGTGGGGCAGGGGGCGTGCTCCGCGCTGGAGGACTCGTTCGTGCTCGGGCTGCTCTTCTCGATGACGACGCTCGGCCCGCAGGACACGCTCGCCCGTTACGAGCGCGCTCGTGCCGAGCGCGCCGGCGACCTCGTCGAGCGCGGCCGTGCCCGCGCGCACGAGACGCACGCCTTCGAGCCCGGTGTCACCGAGGCCTGGTATGAAGGCCTGCGCGGCGCCGACGGATCCCGGATCGTCCGCGGCATCCTCGGCAACATCCTCGAGAGCCCCACCGGCCTCGGGGCCGACCTCGCCTGAGCGAGGGCGTCACTCCGGTCGCGAGGCGCGGGCGTTGTAGACGACGCCGTCGTTCGCGGCGACCCACGCCCCGTACTCGCGATAGACGTCGAGCGCCTCGTCGCGCCGCACCCCGGAGACGACCGAGATGCCGCGGCGGCGGAACTGCTCGTCCCAGTCCTCGCGCATCGGGCCCTCGTCGAACCCGGACAGCTCCTCGAGCTCGGGCCCGGAGCCGGCGACCACGAGCGAGGTCACGCCCGACCACATCGTCGCGCCGTAGCACTGCACGCAGGGGCGCCAGTTGACGACCAGCTCGTGCTCGGGCAGGTGCGCGGCGGCCAGATCCCAGCCGCCCACCCGCTGCTGTGCCAGGCCGAGGGCCACCACCTCGGCATGGCCGGAGGAGATTCCGGTGGAGAGCACGACGTTCACGCCCACGGACACGAGCCGCCCGGTCTCCCGCTCGACGACGAGAGCGGCGAAGGGGCCGCCGTTGCCCTCCGCGAAGTTGCGGCGCGCGAGCCGATTGACCAGCGCCATGCGCCCGTCGACGTCGGGGAGGATCTCGGGGAGCCGCGGCAGCTCCCGTTCGAGCCACTCGGGCAGCCGCAGGGTGAATGAGGTGGCGAGGGCGTCGGCGGTCATGTGCTCTCCGGGGAAGACGGCGCTGCGGGTCGGGGGCTCGGCGTCAGGACGGCAGCGTCACGCCGTGCTCCGCCGCGTAGCGGCGCACCGCGTCGACATGGGCGGTGCGCCGGGCAGGGGTCATCCAGGAGGCGTCGAAGGAGTTGATCGCCAGCTGCGCGAGATCGGCATGGCTGAGGCCCGCCTTCTCGGCGAGGACGATGTAGTTGTCGGCGACATAGGCGCCGAAGTAGGCCGGGTCGTCGGAGTTGACCGTCACCTTCACGCCCCGGCGCAGGAGCCCGACGATCTCGTCGGCCTTCATCTGCTCGGTGACGAACGAGTTGGACACGGGGCAGCAGGTGAACCCGAGTCCGCGCTGCCTGGCCAGCTCGACGAGCTCGGGGTCCTCCACGATGTTCGTCCCGTGGTCGATGCGGTCCACGCCGATCTCCTCGATGACGGCGCGGATGTTCTCGAGGGAGCCCGCCTGGTCGATGTCGCAGTGCATCGTGGTCAGGAAGCCCTCGGCCTTGGCGCGGGCGAACACCTCCGCGAACTTCGCCGGCGGGTTGTCGCGCTCGTCGGAGTCGAGTCCTACGCCGACGATCCAGGCCTTGTAGGGCAGCGCTTCCATCAGCGTCGCCATGGCGTACTCGGCGGAGAAGTCCCGCAGGAAGCAGAGGATCAGCTCCGCCGAGACGCCGAGCTCGCGCTGCGCCCGGACCGCGGCGCGACGATAGCCGGAGACCACCGTGTCGAAGGGGACGGCCCTGCTGGTGTGGGCCTGCGGATCGAAGAACATCTCGACGTGCACGACGCCGTGCTCCTTCGCCCGCTGCAGGTACGCCCACGCCAGGTCGTGGAAGTCCTCGGCGGTCTGCAGCACGCGCATCGCCGGGTAGTAGACGGCGAGGAAGCTCGTCAGATCCGTGAAGTCGTAGGTTGCCGTCACCTCCGACACGGTCTTCTCCGCGAGCTCGACGCCGTTGCGCGCGGCCAGGGCGAACTTCAGCTCGGGCTCGAGCGTGCCCTCCAGGTGCAAGTGCAGCTCGGCCTTGGGCAGCCCGAAGGCGAACTCGCGCAGCGACGGGAGAGCGGTGGTGTGAGACATGGAGTCCTTCGGGGAGATCAGGAGCGGTCGGCCATGCCCATGCGGGCGAGCACGATCGACTCGACGACGGCGACGATGTTGTAGATGACCAGCGCGGCGGCGGTGACGAGCACGACGGCCGTCCACAGGGCGGAGAACTGCGCCTGTGCCTGATAGGCGCCGACGCTGCCGCCGATCCCGCCGCCGACCGCCAGCCATTCGGCCAGGAGGGCGCCGGTGATCGCGCCCGGGACGGAGATCCGCACGGCCGCCAGCAGGGAGGGCAGCGCGTTCGGCAGGGCGACCTTGCGCAGCGCGGTCCACGCGGATCCGCCGTAGACGGCGATGACGTCGTTCATCAGCGGCGACGAGGAGCGCACCCCGAAGACGATGTTCACGAGCGCGGGGAAGAGCACGACGATGCCCCCGATGACCGCGACCGTCACGAAGCTGCGCTGGAAGATCAGGATGATCACGGGCGCCATCGCGACGAGTGGGACCGAGCGCAGCAGCATGGCGAGGGGCATGAGCGCCTGCTCGGCGCCCTTGCTGAGCTGGAACAGCATCGCGACGAGGAGCGCGACGATGAGGCCTGCGACGAAGCCGATCGCTGCGTCGCCGAGCGTCTCGCCCAGCTGGCCGAACAGCTCGGCCCGGTTCGCCGCGGCGTCGGGCGCGCTGACGAGGAACGTCCACACGTCGGCGGGCCCCTTGGCCACGTAGGCGCTGACTCCGAAGAGGGACAGCGTCCCCTGCCACAGGACCAGCACGGTCACGATGGTCAGCGCGAAGGTCAGCAGGCTCGACCCGAGCGCGTTCATCGTCGCGCGGCGGGCGTCGGCGCGGACCTTCGCGGCCAGCGCGGGCGCCTCGACGGTGGCGACCTGGGACAGTGCGGCCGTGTGGGATCCGCTCATCGCGTTCCTCCTCTCGACCAGGGGGCGATCGCCCGTGAGACCAGCCCGATGGCCCCGTACCCCGCGAGGGCGACGAGACCCGACACGAGCGCGATGCCCCAGAGCCGGGGCGCGTCGAGCCCCTGCTGTGCCGCGATCATCGCGGGCCCCACGCCGAGCTGCACCTTGCCGAAGAACTCCCCGAGCACGGCGCCGAGGAACGCCGCGGGAACGGCGATCTGCAATGCGTTGAGGATCGCAGGGAGGGCCGCGATGACCCGCACCTTGCGCAGCTGCGTGAGCCGGGATCCTCCGTAGACGGCGACGACGTCGAGAGCGCTGCGATCCGCCGCCTTGAGGCCGAGCAGCGCGCCCACCACCGTGGTGAAGAACACCGACAGTGCGGCGAGGAACACCGCGTTGCCCGCGGGCTCGCCCGCTCGCGGCAGCGGGATGATGACGACGAGGAGGATCCCGATCGCCACGATCGGGACGCAGTAGGTGAGGATCGCCAGCTGCATGATCACCGGTTCGAGCCGCGGCACGAGCAGCACGAGCGCGGACGCGGCCAGCGCGAGGCCGTTGCCCCACAGATAGCCGATGCCCGCCTCGGCGAGGGTGACCGAGAAGTTGCGCACGTAGAACTCCCCGCCCGACTCGACCATCGCGGCGATCACCTGCGGCGGCGTGGGGACCGCCTGCACGCCCCGGCCGCCGACGTCCGAGAACACGGTGAGCGCCAGGACCCACCACAGCGCGACGGTCGCGACGACGCCGAGCACGCCGACGACCGGCGCGGGCAGTCGGCCGACGCGGCGGGCCCCGCCCGTCTCAGAGGTCATCGGTCGCGGCGCCGAAGAGCAGCTCGGAGGCCTCGTCCACGTAGGCGTGGAACTCGGGCGTGCGCATCAGCTCCGGCGTGCGGGGCCGCGGCAGGTCGATGTCCATGACGGCCTTGATCCGTCCGGGGCGCGGGCTCATCACCGCCACCTTGTCGCTGAGGAAGATCGCCTCCGAGATGCCGTGCGTGACCAGGAGGGTGGTGGCGGGCTTCTCGGTCCAGATCCGCAGCAGCTCGAGGTTCAGCCTCTGGCGCGTCATGTCGTCCAGCGCGCCGAAGGGCTCGTCGAACAGCAGCACCTCGGGCTTCAGGATGAGCGACCGGGCGATCGAGACGCGCTGCCGCATGCCGCCGGACAGCTGGGCGGGCTTGGCCTTCTCGAACCCAATCAGGCCGACGAGGTCGATCATCTCGCGCACGTACGCGTGGTCGACGGGCCTGCCCGCGACCTCGAACGGCAGCCGGATGTTCGCCTCGACGCTGCGCCACGGCAGCAGCGCGGAGTCCTGGAACGCGATGCCCAGCGCGTTCTCCTTGCGCAGTTGCCGCGGGCTCTTGCCGTCCACCCGGGTGGTGCCGCTGGTGGGCTCCTCGAGGCCGGCGAGGATCCGCAGGATCGTGGACTTGCCGCAGCCGGACGGGCCGAGGAGCGAGAGGAACGTGCCCTGATCGGTGTGCAGGTCGGCGTCCTGCAGGGCGACGACCGTGCGTCGTCCCACGCGGAACGACTTGTTGAGGGCGGTGATCTGCAGGCCGGTGCCCAGGGCGTTCGCCTGGGCACCGGCCTGCATGGCCGTGTCTGTCACGGGTGCTTCCTTGTGGTTCGGCGATCAGCCCGCGTAGCTGACGAGCTCGGGGTTGTCTGCGTAGACCTCTTCCAGCAGGCTGAGGTCGAACAGCTGGTCGGCGGTGATCTCGATGCCGGCACCGGCGAGGCTCTCGATGGTCATCTCCTGCAGCTCCTCGGTGATCACGAAGAGGCCGTGCTCCTCCGTGTCCGCCGAGGTCACGAGGGCGTTCTGCGCCTCGGAGCCGGCGAGGGTCTTCTCCGGGTCGAGATCCAGGTCGGTGCCGTAGGTCTCCATGGCGAGGTCGGCGCCGAGCTGCGGGTCGGCGACGGCGTCGGTCCAGCCGCGGATCTCGGCCGTGAGGAACGCCTTCAGCATCTCCGGCTGGCTGTCGAGGGTCTCCTGCGTGACGGTGAACGTCTCGGCGACGAAGGGCAGGCCGTTCTCCGCGAAGGGCAGGTTCACGGTGTCCAGGCCCATCATCTCGACGGTGATCGCCTCGTTCGTGATATATGCCACGAAGCCGTCGACCTCGCCGTTGACGAGGGGAGCGGGGTCGTACTGGACGGGGACGACCTCGACCTCGGAGGCGTCGATGCCGTTGGCCGCCAGCAGCGCGTTGAACAGCGACGTGTTGGAGTCCTGCACGCCGATCTTCTTGCCGATCAGGTCCTCCGGGGTGGCGATGTTCCCGCCGTCGCCGAGGGAGAGGATCGTGAACGGGTTGGCCTGGAACGTCGCGCCGATGATCTTCAGCGGCGCGCTCTCGTTCGCGATGGCGGTGCCGACCGCCACGGAGTCGCTCAGCGCGATGTCGGCGGTGCCGCTGAGCAGCTCCGCGACGCCCGTGGACGGGCCGGGGACGAGCGTGACCGAGTCGAAGCCGGCCTCGGCGAAATAGCCCTCCGAGTCGGCGACGTACTCGCCGGCGAACTCCTCGTTGAAGATCCAGCTGAGCTGCAGAGTGATGTCGCCGAAGCCCTCGGCGGCGGCGCCCGGCTCGGACGAGGCGTCGTCGCCGCCGGTCGAGCAGGCGGCCAGGGCGAGCACCGCGGCGGCGGTGCCCAGCAGCGCGACGGATGCGCGCCGTGTGCGAGAGGTGCGGAAGGTCATGTGATGTGTCTCCAGGTCGACGGGACCGCTTCGGGTGTCGACGCCCCGCTCCGTGTCCTCGGCGGCGCGCGTGAGTAGACGCTAGGAGACGCAGATTTCGCGAACACCGGCGGGGTGTTTCGCCGTGGTTACACCCGCTCCCGCACGGCGGCGGCCGCGCGATCAGGCGCGTCTCGTCGAGGCGCGCTGGACGACCTCCGGCCGGGGCGCGGGGATCGTGCGCCGCTCGGCCCGGGGGTCGGTGAGGCAGTCGATCAGCAGGCTCACCGCGGCATCGGCGAACGCGGGCAGATGCAGGTTCAGCGCGGTCAGCGCAGGAGTGGTCGCGTGCGCGCGGGGGCCGTCGTAGTTCGTGATGATCATGATGTCGTCCGGGACGCGCATGCCGGCTTCCTGCGCGGCGTGCAGGGCGCCGACGGCGAAGGCGTCGATCGGGGCGTAGATCGCGTCGATCGACGGGTCGCCGCGGAGCAGGTCGCGGGCGCGCGCCTTGCCGCCTTCCTCGCCGGCGTCGGCTGAGATCTCGACGAGCCGAAGCCGCACGCCGTCGGGGCGCGGCCCGAGCGCGTAGCTGCGCAGGCTGGACGCGAGCGAGTGCTGTTCGACGGTGGACAGCGCGACGATGTTCGTCGCGCCGTTGTCGACGAGGTGGCCGATGGCGACCTCGGCGTCGCTCGTCCCGCGGTCGACCACGCCGTCGGCCTGGATGCCCGGGGCGTCGCCGATCGTGACGACCTGGAGACCGCGGCTGCGGAAGCCCTCGATCAGGGGGTCGTCCGCGCGCGGATCCAGGACGACCACCGCATCCGCGTCGATGTTGTCGAGGTGGCTCCCGCTCTTCGCCGGGGGCAGCAGGAGGGTCGAGTAGCCGCGCTCGAGCAGGGCGCGGGCGAGCGGCACTCCCAGCTCCAGCAGGAAGCTCATGCGCGAGTCCTTGCCGACCACCTCGTCCGGCAGCGCGGTCACCAGGCCGACGGTGTGGGAAGCGCCGGAGCGGAGGCGCTGGGCGCGCACGCTCGGGCGGTAGTCGAGCGCGGCGGCGACGGCCTTGACGTGCTCGCGGGTGCGGGCGTCCACGCGTCCCCGTCCGGACAGCGCCACGGACACGGTCGTGCGGGAGACGCCGGCGGCGGCGGCGACGTCGGCGATCGTCGCGCGGGGAGGGGACGGGCTCATCGGTCGGCTTTCGGCTATGCGGCGGTCAATCGATCCTAGGCCCGGTGCCCGCAGTGCTCCGACGGCCGTGTGATAGACATGCCGTGACCATGCGGAATCGATTCGTCGCATGAGCTCGGCAGATCGTCTCAGACCGGAGGAAGCCATGCCCCAGACCGCGGACCGGATCATCCAGAACGCCCATGTCGTCACCTTCGACGAGGAGGCGCGCGTCTTCTCCGACGGGGCCGTGGCGATCAAGGACGGGGTGATCGTCGGCATCGGGGAGACCTCGGACGTGACGGCCGAATGGGTCTCCTCGGAGCGGATCCACGCGGCCGGGGACATCGTCATCCCAGGGCTGACCGACGCCCATCTGCATACCGCGCAGAGCCTCATGCGCGGGCTACTCCCGACGCTCGCCAAGAGCGGGGCGCTGCGGGTGCCCACCTGGCGCGAGTACCTCGTGCCGTTCGAGGCGAATCTGACCCCCGAGGATGTCGAGCTGTCCGGGATGCTGGCCTACACGGCGATGCTCCAGACCGGCACCACCGCCTTCTTCGAGGCGGGAGGCCCGCATCCCGACGCGATGGCCGCGGCGGCGTGGCGGAGCGGCATCCGGGGCTCCGTGTCGCTGAGCACGATGGACGGCGGCGACCGGATCCCGGCGAGCATGCGGATGAGCACGGACGAGGCGATCGCGGAGAACGTCGCCCTCGTCGAGCGCCTGCCCGCGGCGGCGGACGGGTCGACGCGGGTGACCGCCGGCATGTCGCTCCGGCAGATCATCACCTGCAGTCCGGAGCTGGTCTCGGGCATCCACCGCGAGGCCTCCGCGCGCGGTGTCAAGGTGCACACCCACCTCGTGGAGGGGACGTACGAGATCGATTTCGCCCTGGAGCGGTTCGGGCGCCGCCCCATCGACCATCTGATCGAGCAGGGGGTCTTCGACAGCGCCCTGCACGGCGCGCATTCGATCCTGGTGGACGATCAGGACATCGACGCCTATGCCCGCCATGGCGTCTCCGCGGCGCACTGTGCCAAGGGCAACTACTCCATCGGCACGCCTCCGGCACTGCGGATGTGGCGTCGTGGGGTGTCCATCGGGCTCGGCACGGACGGGGTGGCAGGGCTGGGCACGCTCGACCTGTTCCGTGTCGCGATGCTCGCCCGCGTCGGGCAGCAGCACGTCGAGGCCACGCCCGTGCACAACCGTAACGGCGTGCGCGGCGAGGAGATCCTGGGGATGGCCATCGTCGGCGGCGCTCGTGCCATGGGCATCCAGGACCGCGTCGGTACGCTGCAGGCCGGGAAGCGCGCCGACATCGTCGTGCTGCGGACCGACGGTCCCGACGCCGCCGCGTACGCGTCCGCGGACGCTTTCCTCTACGAATGCGCCAGCGGGCGCGATGTGCGGCACGTCCTGGTCGACGGGGCCGTCGTCGTCAAGGACGGCGAGGTGCTGACCACGGATGTGAGCGAGATCCGTGCCCGAGCGGCGATCCGGCAGCGTGAGCTGGCCGCGCTGATCGGCTGACCGGTGACGCCCGGAGCGAGTTTCCGCCTCGTTACGTTCTCGATAAGCCTTTTCGCATCCCTGGGAGACGGCCGCGTCCCTCCGTGCAGAATCGATTTGGCAGCGACAGCGCCATGATGCGGATCGCAGCCTCGACCCCCTCTCGCACCCCCGATTCCGATCACCTCTGGAGACCCCACCATGTCGACCACACCCTCTGTCCCGGTCCCCGGCACCGTGCGCCGGATCACCGCTCTCGCCGTCGGCGCGGGCCTCGCCCTCGCGCTCACCGGGTGCTCGGCGCCCGCCCCAGGCGGGCAGGGCTCCGACGAGCTCGCGCCGGCCGCCCTGCAGCTGGGGTGGCTTCCGAACATCGAGAACGGCGTCTACGTCCTCGGCGGCGAGAAGGGGTACTTCGAGGACGAGGGCATCGAGCTCGAGATCCTTCCCGGCGGCCCTGACGTGACCGTGGACGCGCAGATCGTCGGCGGCGGCGCCCTGGTCGGGCTGATGTCGACGCAGACCCTCGCCGACGCCGTGCGCAACGGCGCGCCCCTGGTCGGCATCGCCGCCCTGTACCAGTTCTCCTCGACGAGCATCACCATGCTCGCCGACTCCGGCATCGAGGAGATCGAGGACCTGGCGGGCACGCGCATCGGCGTCACCACAGGGCAGGAGGTGACGCTGCTGCCCTTCCTGGAATGGGTGGGAGTTGACACGGCCGACATCGAGATCGTCACCGTCGACGGCTCCGCGACGCCCCTGGTCACGGACCAGGTGGACGCGCTGTACACGACGCTCGGCAACGTCCCCGTCGTCCTCGAGGCCCAGGGCACGCCGACCACTTCGTTCGCCGTGGCCGACTACGGCTACAACCGGTGGAGCAGCATCCTCGTCGTGCGCGAGGACTCGCTGGAGGATCCGGACAAGCTCGAGCAGATCAAGGCGATCCTGCGGGGCACCCTCGCCAGCGCCGAGGACTTCATCGCGGATCCCGAGGCCGCGGGCGAGCTCGTGTACGAGGTCTACGGCGACCAGCTCGGTCTCGAGCGGGAGTCCCAGGTCGACGGCGCCGTCGTCTGGGCCGACCTCATCGAGCGAGGCGCCGACCTCAACGAAGGCGGGCTGCTGGAGATCACAGAGAAGGGGGTCGCCTCGACCCAGGCGCTCTTCGACGACATCCTCGACATCGATCTCGACGCGGCCGACCTCTTCGACCTGTCGGCGCAGGAGGGCGTCCTCGGTGAGTGACTCCGCCCCTGCCACGGTCGTCCGCGACGGCCTCGCCGTCGAGCGGGTGGGGAAGGTGTTCTCCACCCGCTCGGGCCCCGTCACGGCGCTCGACGACGTCTCCTTCACCACCCGCGAAGGATCCTTCGTGTCGCTGATCGGTCCCTCCGGGTGCGGGAAGTCGACGCTGCTCCGGATGTTCGCCGGCCTCGACACCCCGTCCACCGGCACGCTCGAGGTGCTGGGCCGCGCTCCCCGGGAGGTGCAGCGCGGGCACCACATCGGCGTCGCGTTCCAGGACGCCGCGCTGCTGCCCTGGCGATCCGTGGAGGCGAACATCGCGCTGCCCCTGCAGGTGGCCGGGCGGGCCGTCGACCCCAGGGCGATCGCGGACCTCATCGCGCTCACCGGCCTCGCGGGCTTCGAGCAGGCGCGGCCCGCGCAGCTCTCCGGCGGCATGCGCCAGCGGGTGGCCATCGCGCGGGCGCTCGTGCTCGAGCCGGACGTGCTGCTGCTCGACGAGCCGTTCGGCGCGCTCGACGACATGACGCGGCACCACATGAACGTCGAGCTGCAGCGGATCTGGACGGAGCGGCCGACCACCACGCTGCTGGTCACCCACTCGCTGCAGGAGGCCGTGTTCCTGAGCGATCACATCTTCGTCATGGCGGCACGACCGGGACGGATCATCGAGCGCGTCGACGTCGAGCTGCCCCGGCCGCGCACCGCCGCCGTCCGGCAGGAGGCCGTCTTCCACGCCTACGCGGATCACCTCGGCGAGCTGCTGTTCTCGGCACGAGGCGGCACGGCATCGTGACGGTGACGTCGGGCCTGGCCACGCGGGTCTCCCACGGCCGCACGCCCCGCCGGCGCGGGATCCGGCTGCCCCTGATCGTGCTGGGGTCCCTCGCGGTCGTCTGGCTGCTGGTGGCCGCCGCCTTCGCGGACAACGGCGTGGTGCCCTACCCGTGGACGCTCATCGCCCAGATCGTCGCCGACGGGCAGCTGCTCGCCGGCAACGCGGCCCACACGCTCGGCCGTGCGGCGCAGGGGCTGCTCTGGGCGATCGCGGTGGTCGTGCCGCTCGCGGTGCTCTGCTTCCTCCTCCCCGTGAGCCAGCCGGTCGTGTTCATCGTCGCGACCGTCGTGCACGTCATCCCCACCGTGGCGATCGCCCCGATCCTGACCGTTGCGGTCCCTTCCGAGACGGCGCGCGTGATCATCACGGCGCTCGCGGTGTACTTCCCCCTGCTCGTCGGCCTGCTGCTCGGGCTGCGCTCGGTCGACGGGCGCGCCGCCGACGTCATCACCGCCAGCGGTGGCCGGGGCTGGGCGAAGGTCCGCTTCCTGCGGGTGCAGTCGGCCGTGCCGAGCATCATCGCCGCGCTCCAGATCGGCGTGCCTTCGGCGGTGCTCGGCGCGCTCATCAGCGAGTTCTTCGGGGCGGATCGCGGCCTGGGGGCCGTGCTGCTCGCGTCGCAGGAGCAGTTCCTCGTGACCCGCGTCTGGGCGATCGGCGTCGTCGCCGGGGCGATCGCGGCCGTCGGCTACGCGATGGTGACGCTGATCGCACGTCTGGCGGTGCCGTGGGCGGGGAAGGGCGCGACCGTCGACACGACGGTCGCCGGCGCGGAGACCGCACGGCTCGGCACAGGCAAGAGCATCGTCGCGCTCCTGGTCGCCTTCGGGCTCGTCGCGGCGTCCTGGTACGCGCTGCGGGGCGTGTTCGGGCTCAGCGACTACTTCGTGAAGCTCCCGCACGATGTCGCGCGGTTCCTGACCGAAGGCGACCCGCGCACGGGCGAGGGCCCGGAGGTGTTCTGGGCGACGTTCCTGGGCGCGATGGGCGAGACCGCGGTGCAGGCGGCGTCGGGGTTCGTCGCCGGCACCGCGCTCGCCGTGCTCGGCGCGATCGCCCTGGTCGCCCTGCCGCGTCTGGAGAGCGTGGTCATGCCGCTCGCCGTCGTGCTGCGCTCGATCCCGATGATGGCGATGATCCCCGTCATCGTCATCGTGTTCGGGCGGGGACTGCTCGCGGTCACCATCGTGGTCGTCCTGATCACGTTCTTCCCCACGCTCGTGAACGTCATGGGCGGACTCCGCGCCGCGCCGGAGGGCGCCGTGGACGTCGTCCGCGCGACCGGCGGATCCGGATGGCAGATCGCCCGCCGCATCCGGCTGCTGTACGCCGTCCCCTCCATCATCGCGTCGGCGCAGATCGCCGTGCCCGCCTCGATCGCCGGCGCCACGCTCGCCGAGTGGCTCGCGACCGGCGACGGCATCGGGCACCTGCTCGCGGTGTCCTCGGTGCGCGCGCAGTATCTGCAGCTGTGGTCGGCGAGCGTGCTCCTCGTCGTGACCGTCCTCGCGATCTATGCCGTGCTGTCGCTCGTCAGCGGCATGCTGACATGTCGCATCGGGATCGTCGGATGAGCCGTGCCGCACCGACCCGCCGCCCGCTCCGCGTCCCGGCACGGGAGCGCTCTCGTGAGGAGCGCCGCTGTCACATCGGCCGGCCGACCGGCCTGTCCGCTCTCATGAAGAAGGGATCAGAATGACCCAGACGACGAACCCCGCCCGCAAGGTGATCGTCGAGGACGACGTCTCCGGCTTCCACGCCGCCTTCCCGCTCCTGCTGCAGTCCGCCGAGGCCCAGGTGCTCGGGTTCTCGGCCATCAGCGGGAACGTGTGGCGGGATCAGTCGCTGGCGTACGTGCGGCGGATGCTCGAGATCACCGGCCACCCGGAGATCCCCGCACTGCCGGGGTCGGTGTTCCCGCTGCTGAACTCCGAGGCGGCGACCGAGCGATGGGAGGCGCTCTACGGCAAGCTCGTGTGGAAGGGCGCGTGGAGCCGCGGGTGGGTCGAGGAGACCCTGCAGAGCGATCCCCGCTACCACGCGCACGACGTCGTCGTCGACCTGCCAATCGGGAACCCGACCGTCGTCCCCGCGAGCGAGGAGCATGCGGCCCTGACCATGCTGCGGCTGACGCGCGAGCACCCGGGGGAGGTCAGCATCATCGCCACAGGCCCTCTCACCACGCTCGCCCTGGCGCAGTCCCTCGATCCCGGCTTCGCATCCCGGGTGAAGGAGCTCGTCTACATGGGGGGCAGCCTCAACCCGCACCGCCGTCGGGACAGCACGTCGGCGCATCAGTTCGCCCGGGAGTTCGCCAACTCGCCGCGGCGCGAGTTCAACATCCGCTGGGACCCCGAGGCGGCGAGCATCGTGATGCGCTCGCCGTGGCCGCGGGTGACGATGATCCCGGTCGACCCGTCGACGGCCACGGAGCTCACGGCGGAGCTTCTGGCCCGGATGACGGCCGCGGGCACGCCGCTGTGCCGTGCGCTCGCTTCGCGTCATCCGGGCTTCCCGCTCTGGGACGAGATCGCGACCGCCACCTGGCTGCGTCCCGACCTGATCACCGAGTCCGACGAGCTCTTCATCGATGTGAACACCGAGTTTGGGCCGGGCTATGGCGACATCCTGTCGTGGGCGCCCGGATACGAGCCCGGGCTCGGCGAGACGCGCCAGACCGTGGTGCGCGCGATCGACGTGCCGGCGTTCGAGGACTTCCTCGTCGAGCTGCTCAGCGCGCCCCAGCCGCCCGCGGTCGGGCTCCCGGTGCCGGCGGCGGGCGGCTGATCGTCGCCACGGACGCGCGCACGCGTCAGCGGTCGACGTCCTCGCCGTGCCACAGATCGCCGCATTCGACGGCCTCGGCGCCGTGACGGGAGAGGAAGGCGCCCGCGCCGCGATCGCCATGCGTATCGTGGGCGAGCGCCGGCCACCAGTCCCGGCCGAGGACGACGGGGTGTCCCGGGCGGGAGCCGTACACCGCGCGCCGCAGGATCCCCGCAGGATGCGCCGCACCGGAGCCGGAGGAGGGCGGGGCGAGGAGCCGGGCGACGGCGGCGGAGGGGAGCCCCGGAAGGTCGACGAGCGAGACGACGGCGACGGCGGCCTCCGTCTCGGCCGCGGCGACGAGGCCCGCGCGCAGGGAGGCGGAGACCCCTGCCGCCCAGTCGGCGGCGACGACGGCGCGCACCGCCGGGTGCGGCGGGACGAGCGGCAGCGCGTCCGCCGCAGAGGCGCCGAGCACCGCGACGACCTCCCGGCAGCCTCCGTCGAGCAGCGCGTGCGCGGCGAGCCCGAGCCAGGCAACCCCGTCGGGGGTGCGCCGGAGCGCCTTCGGCCCGCCCGCGCGAGCGCCCGCTCCCGCCGCGAGCACGATCCCGACCGCGGCGGGCAGGGCGGACGTCGGCTCAGCCGAGCGCACGGCCGGGTCCCACGGCGGCACGAGACCGGGCACCGTCAGTATTCGGTGCGGTCGGCCGCGGCGAGCCACGCCTCGAAGGGCGCGTTCGCGGCGTCGACGCGCAGCTCCTCGACGGAGGGCGACCGCCACGTGGTCGACGGCGTCTCGAAGACCGAGTAGAACGCGCGGTCGTCGAAGCCCGCGCGCTCGGCGTCATGCCGGTCGGCGGCGAAGACGATGCGCGAGACGCGCGACCAGAGCGCCGAGGCCAGGCACATCGGGCACGGCTCGCAGGAGGTGTAGAGCGTGGCCCCGGCGAGAGAGAAGTCCCCGATCGTGGCGCAGGCGCGGCGGATCGCGGTCACCTCGGCGTGCGCCGTCGGATCGTTGTCGGGCGTCACCCGGTTCACGCCCTCGGCGAGGATCCCCCCGTCCGCGCCGACCACGAGCGCGCCGAAGGGGCCGCCGCCTTCCGAGACGTTCCGCGTCGCGAGCGCGAGCGCGCGGCCCAGCCAGTCGGCGTCAGTGGTCATGGCTGCTCCTCTGGCCCGTCAGCATCACGAAACGAGCCTGACATGTCGATGTGTCAGGTTCGTTTCATGCTGGAGATCGCCGCCCGCCTGCTCGACGCGCTGGATGCCGGGCGCCCGCTCGTCGTCGCGACCGTCGTGGGGCTCGACGGCAGCGGGCCGCGTCAGCTCGGCACCTCGATGGCGTGGGACGGCTCCCAGGCGATCGGATCGGTGGCGGGCGGATGCGTGGAGTCGGCGACCGTCGACGTCGCCGACCGGGTGCTCGAGGACGGCCGGACGCGCGTCATCGAGTTCGGCGTTCCCGATGAGGGCCCCGGGGCGGAGCTGGCGCTCGCGGTCGGCCTGTCCTGCGGGGGGCGGATCCGCCTGCACCTCGCCCTGGTCGACCCCGCGCGTCGCGGCGAGGGTGATGTGGTGCTCCGCTCCCTGCGGCGGGCTGCGGCGGGCCTGCCCGCGCGGATCACGCTGACGAGCACGGGGTACGACACGGCCGAGTGCGCGGATCCGGTGTTCCTGGACACGGCGGAGCCCCCCGCGAGGCTCGTGATCGTCGGGGCGATGGAGTTCTCCGCGGCGCTCTCCCGCGCGGCGCGCGCGATCGGCTATGCCGTCACGATCCTGGACCCGCGCCCCGTCTTCGCCACGCCCGAGCGCTTCCCCGGCGCGGAGATCGTGGTCGGCTGGCCTCCCCTCACCCTCGCCGAGACGATCCTCGGGCCGCGGGACGCGGTCTGCCTGCTCTCCCACGACGATCGCTTCGACCCCGAGACGATCCTCCTCGCGCTGCGCTCGCCCGCCTTCTATGTGGGGGCGATGGGGTCGCGCCGCACCCACCAGCAGCGTCTCGCCCGGCTGAGGGACCTCGGCGCGAGCACGGCGGAGCTCGCGCGCCTGCACGGCCCCATCGGCCTCGACCTCGGCGCGGTGACGCCCGACGAGGTCGCCGTCTCGATCCTCGCCGAGCTGCTCCAGGTGCGCTCGGGGGCGTCCGCCCGTTCGCTGCGGGAGCTCTCCGGGCGGATCCACGCGCCCGTCACGGGGCAGCCCGTCAGCTGACGTCCGGGCGCGCGGCGGGGTCGGTCCCGTTCGCGAGGCGCCACACGACGTCGCGGGTGAGGGGGAGCGCGTAGGGGCGCACGCCGAGCGCGTCGCGGATCGCGTTGGCGATGGCCGGAGCGACGGGGTTGTAGGGAGCCTCGCTCATCGACTTCGCGCCGAGCGGGCCGAGCGGCGAATGGGTCTGGGCGAAGAGCACCTCGGTGCGTGGCAGATCGGCGAACTGCGGGATGTGGTACTGCCGGAAGCGGTCGGTCACGACCACGCCCTGCTCGAGGACGACGTTCTCGTAGAGCGCCGAGCCGAAGGCCTGCGCCACCCCTCCCTCGACCTGTCCGCGCAGCTGCGCGGGGTTGAGCACGGTGCCCGCGTCGGCCGCCTGCACCGAGCGGAGCACCCGCACCTCGCCGCTGGCGGGGCGGACGGCGACGCGGACGCCCTGCACGTTGAACGCGACCGTCCGGGGCGTGCCGTCGTGCGTCGCCGTCGCCTCGTCCGGCCCGCCCGCCCTGAGCTGCTCGGCGAGCCGGAGAGCTGCCGTGTAGACGGCCTTCCCCGCGACCACGGACCCCGCCGATCCGTAGGCCCCCGTGTCATGGCGTGCGCCCGGGAGGGCCGTGTCGGACTGACGGATGCGGATCCGCTGCGGGGTCGTGCCGAGCGCGGTCGCCGCGAGCTGGGTGTGGACGGTGGTGGACCCGTTTCCGAACTCCGCCGTGCCGACCTCGATCTCGAAGTCGTGGTCCTCGCCGGGGACGCGCCGTACGGTCGCCTCGGCGTAGTGGCCGCGGGGCGGGATCGTGGCGATCATCGCGAGGGCGACGCCCGTCCCGATCCGCCATTCGCCGCTCGCGATCTCCTCGGCCGTGGGCGGCATCGACACCAGGGCGCCGAGGCCGCCTTCGCGCACCGCCGGCGCATCCGCGGCGAGCGCGGCCTCGACCAGGTCGAGGCACTGCCGCAGGCCGTCCGCCCCGTCGAAGGCGACGTCGCCCGGATCGTCGTCAGTCGTGACGAGGGGGTCGCCCGGGCGGACGGCGTTGCGGCGGCGGATCTCGAAGGGGTCGAGCCCGAGCCGGCCGGCGAGCTCGTCGATCGCGCTCTCGATCGCGAAGATCACCTGGCCGAGCCCGTAGCCGCGGAAGGCCCCGGAGGGAGGGTTGTTGGTGTAGACCGCCTGCCCGTGGACACGGACGTTTTCGCAGCGGTAGACGGCGAGGGATTCGTGGAGGGAGTGGAACATGACGCCCGCCGAGTGGTTGCCGTAGGCGCCGGTGTCGGACAGCTCGTCGACGTCGATCGCGGTGAGCGTGCCGTCACGCCGTGCGCCGAGAGCGACCCGCAGGCGCATCGGGTGGCGGCCGGGGGCGATGCGGAACTCGTCCTGCCGCGTGAACTCGTACTGCACGGCGCGCCCCGTGCGCAGCACCGCGAGGGTGACGAGATCCTCCGTGAGGAGCTCCTGCTTGCCGCCGAAGCCGCCGCCGACGCGGGTCGCGAAGACGCGGACGCGATCGCGGTCGAGGTCGAAGATGCGGGCGATCTCGTCGCGCACGAGGTAGGGCACCTGCGTGGAGGTGCGCAGCACGAGCCGGCCGTCGCCGTCGAGCCAGCCGCGGGTGGCGTGGGTCTCGAGCGACGCGTGCGCGATCCGCCCCGTGCGCCATTCGCCGCTCACGACGACGTCGGCGGAGGCGAGGGCGGCCGACACGTCGCCGCGCTCGCCGCGCGTCTCGGCCGCCGTGTTGCGCTCGGGCGCGGCGATCCGGCTCGCCTCGGGCGTCTTGTCGTCGTGCAGCAGGGGCGCTCCCGGCCGGCGGGCGAGCTCGGGGTCGAAGACGGCCGGAAGCAGGTCGTACTCGACCTCGACCATGCGGGCGGCCAGCTCCGCCGCCGCCGCGGACTCGGCGACGACCGCGGCGACGCGCTGGCCGACGAAGCGGATCACGGGATCGAAGACGAGGGTGTCGTCGGGGTCGTCGAGCCGGTTCTCGTGCCGTCCCGTGGAGAAGAGGGTTGCCGGCGAGTCGCGGTGGGTGAGGACGGCGATGACCCCCGGCGCGGCCTCGGCGCGGCGCGTGTCGATCGTGCGGATCCGGGCGTGCGGGTGGGGAGCGCCGAGCACGGCGAGGTGGGCGAGGGCGGAGGTCGAGCGGAACGGCTCGAAGGAGTCGAGCGTGTACTCCTCGCGACCCGTGACGACGCGCCAGGCCGCGGGCGGGGCGACGGAGCGGCCCGCGGCGTCGCCCGCGGCGGGGTGCTCGATCGAGGAGGCGCCGTGGATCGCATCCTCGATCGCGCGGTAGCCCGTGCACCGGCAGAGGTTGCCCTTCAGCTTCTGGGTGAGGTCGTCGCCCGGCTGGAGGGCCTGGGCCGTGACGATCATGCCCGCCGTGCAGAAGCCGCACTGGTAGCCGCCCGCGGCGACGAAGGCCTGCTGGACGGGGTGCGGGTGCTCCGGGGAGCCCAGGCCCGCGACGGTCGTGACCTCAGCGCCCTCGGCGCGATGCGCCGGGGTGATGCAGGAATGGACGGGGACGTCGTCGAGCAGCACGGTGCACGCGCCGCAGTCTCCCGCGTCGCATCCCTTCTTCACCTCGAAGCCGCCGTGCTCGCGCAGGAAGGTGCGCAGCACCTGACCCGGGCGCGGGACCGCGTCGATCGGCCGGCCGTTCACGGTCGTCGTCATCCCGTCACCTCGCCGAGGACCTCGATCGCCAGCCGGAGGCCCTGCGCGCGCCGCCAGTCCGCCGCGCCGTGCGCGTCCCCGAACCAGTCATCGATCCCCGCGACCGCGGCAGCGAGCTCCTCCTCGCTCGGCGGGGCCGCGAAGGCGAGGCGTCGCGGGCGGAGCGTCGCGGCGCTCACCGTGATGGCGACCGCGCCGTCCTCGTCCTGCCGGCCCACGACGACGACGCCCGATCGGCCGAGCGGCGAGAGCGCGAGCTTGCGCAGCGCGGAGCGCGCGCGCAGCGCCGCGGCGGGGAGGTCGATCGCGCGGAGGACCTCGCCGGGGCGCAGGGCGGTCTGCGCGGCGCCCGTCACGAAGTCGAGGACGGGGAGCCGCCGCTCGGTGAGCCCGCCCGCCGCGTCGGCGGTCCACAGCACCGCGACGCCGTCCAGGCCTGCGGCGAGGGAGATGAGCGCGCCCGCGGGAAGGCCGAGGCAGACATTCCCGCCGACCGTGGCCGCGTTCCAGACCTTGAAGCTCGCCAGCAGCGACTCGCACGCGGAAAGGAACAGCGGGTGGCGACCGGACGCGGCCAGGGCGGCGAGCGTGCAGGTCGCCGCGATCCGCAGTCCCCCCTCCGGCAGGTCCTCGAGGTCGGGCCAGCCGAGGCCCATGAGGTCGACGACGCCCGTGGTGCCCGGCTGCGGCTCGGAGAACAGCCAGGTTCCCCCGCCCATCGCACGCTCGCCGGGCGCGAGCACGAGGTCGGCCGTCGTGCGCGCCACGCGAAGCGTCTGCACGTCCACGAGGTCCATCCCGTCATCCAATCCCACGCGTGTGACGCACATGTAAACGGGGTCGGCCCGTCGGCGCCGCGCGGGCTCCCTGAGCGGGCATAGGGTGGGTCGGTGAGCCCTACCGCGTTCCGCCGCCGTGCGCGCACGATCGTCCCCGTGAGCGGGGCGGTGCTGGTCGGGATGCTCACCGTGCTGCAGGCGCGGGCGAACGGGCAGCTGGGGGTCGAGCTGGACGACGCGTTCGCCGCGGCCCTCGTCTCCTTCGGGTCGGGGCTGATGATCGTCCTCGCCGTCGCGCTCGCCCTTCCCTCGGGGCGGCGGGGACTGCGCGCGCTGCGCGGCGGGATCGCTGCGCGGGACGTGACCTGGTGGATGCTCTGCGGCGGGATCGCGGGGGCCTTCAACGTCGTCGCCCAGACGCTCACGGTCGCCATCGTCGGCGCCGCGCTGTTCACCGTCGGGCTGGTGGCCGGTCAGACGGTCGGCGGCCTGGTGATGGACCGCATCGGCTACAGCCCGGCGGGAGCGTCGGCGGTGACGGTGCGGCGGGCAGCCGGCGCCGCTCTCACGCTCGTCGCCGTGCTCGTCGCCCTGGGCGGAGACACCCTCGCGCGCGTGCCGTGGTGGATGCTCGTGCTGCCGGTGGCCTCCGGCGCCTGCCTGTCATGGCAGCAGGCCACCAACGGGCGGCTGCAGGTCGCGACGCGCTCGCCGATCGCGGCGACCGTGGTGAACTTCGCGGGCGGGACGGCCGTGCTGCTGTGCGCGGCGATCGCGCATGCCGCCGTCGCCGGCCTCCCCGAGGAGCTTCCGAGCAATCCCTTGCTCTATGCGGGAGGAGCCCTCGGCGTCGTGTACATCGCGCTGAGCGCCGCCATCACCCCTCGCACCGGGGTGCTGGTCTTCGGGCTCGGCTCCGTGCTGGGGCTGCTCGCGGGGTCGGTGCTGCTCGATGTGCTGTGGCCCGCGGCGGCGCCGGCGCCGCTCTGGCAGGCCGTGCTCACCGTCGCGTTCGCGCTCGCCGGGGTGATCGTGGCGGCGCGCCGGCGCGGGGTCAGGACTCGGGCGTGAAGTTCAGTGAGATCGAGTTCATGCAGTAGCGGTCGCCCGTGGGGGTGCCGAACCCGTCCGGGAAGACGTGCCCCAGGTGCGAACCGCAGCGCGCGCACCGCACCTCGGTGCGGACCATGCCGTGGCTGGTGTCCTCCAGCAGCTCGACGGCCTCCGGGCGCACGGACTCGTAGAAGCTCGGCCAGCCGCAGTGCGAGTCGAACTTGGTGCCGCTGACGAACAGCTCGTTGCCGCACGCGGCGCAGGTGTAGATGCCGGCGCGCTCCTCGTCCAGCAGCTCGCCCGTCCACGGGCGTTCCGTGCCGGCCTGGCGCAGCACCGCGTACTTCTCGGCGCCCAGCTCCTGGAGCCACTCCTCTTCGGACTTCTGCACTTCGTAGGCCATGGAACCAGGGTAAGCGCGATCCGGGCCGCCGGGGTCGTCGTCGCCCGCTCCCGCGGCCGCAGAATGGGGGAGTGGAGGAACGGGCGGCGCAGGTGCGGGATCGGTACGCCCGGTTCGCGCGGGACGAGGCGCCCGGCCGCAGCGCCCTGTACGCGGCGTGGGCGGCCGGCGTCGCGGCCGACGAGGAGGTCTGCCGCATCCTGGCGCGGCTGGATCCGCCGCACCGCCAGCCGCCGCTCGTGTTCGCCGTCACGCGCCTGCTCGGGTCGGGCGAGGGGGCGTATCGGGAATGGGCGCGGTTCGTCCGCGCCCACGCCGATCGGGTGGTGGCCGAGTGCGCGGCGCGCAGCGTCCAGACGAACGAACCGGGCCGGTGCGCGCCCCTGCTGTATGCACTGCAGCACATCCCGGGCCCGATCGCGCTGCTCGAGGTGGGGGCCTCCGCCGGTCTCTGCCTGTATCCCGACCGGTACGCGTACCGCTTCCACAGCGGGGCCACGACGGCGGCGCTCGGGCGATCGCCGGTCGTGATCGAGGCGGAGCTGCGCGGTGACACGCCCGCGCCGCGCGCGCTGCCGGAGATCGTGTGGCGCGCCGGGATCGACCCGCGGCCGCGCGATGCGGCCGATCAGGCCGATCGCCGCTGGATGACCGGCCTGGTCTGGCCGGGCGAGACCGGGCGCGCCGAGCGCATCGCCGCCGCCCTGGACGTCGCCGCGGCGGATCCGCCGCTGCTGGTCGCGGGCGACGCGAGCGCCCCGGGCGCGCTCGCGGCGCTCGCCGCCCGCGCGCCGGCCGGGGCCACGCTCGTCGTGACCACGCCGGGCGTGCTGCCGCACCTGCCGCGCGCGGACCGCGAGCGGCTGATCGACGCCATCGGCGCGCTCGAGGCGCGGTGGATCACGCTCGACGCCCCGGACCTGCACGACGCGTGGACGCGGCGGCCCGATCCGGTCGGCTGGTCCGGGTTCGCGCTCGCCGTGGACGGCGAGGTGATCGCCGCCGCGGATCCGCTGGGCGCGTGGATCGCCGCCGTCTGAGCCGTTCCCGGAGTGGCACCGCGGCTCCGCCCGCCCTCCGTCGTAGCGTGAGCGCGTGGCACTGACCGAGACCGATCGCGCGATCCTCGCCTTCGAGGCCGAGTGGACCCGCCACGCGGGCGCGAAGGAGGAGGCCATCCGCCGCGAGCTGGGGATGGGGCCCGCCCGGTACTACCAGCTCCTCGGCCGCCTCATCGACACGGCGGAGGCGCTCGAGCACGACCCGCTACTGGTCAAGCGCCTGCGCCGCGTGCGCGACGAGCGCGTCGCGCGCCGCGACGCGCTGCACGCCTGACCGCGGCCACAGCCCCGCCCGGTAGCATCGACGGGTGCCTGCCGACTACCCGCGCGACCGCTTCGACGACGTCCCGCGCCAGCCGGAACGGGTGGGGGCGCATCGCGCCGAGAACCCCCGCATGCGCGCGGGAGTGGTGCTGCTGTGGTCGGCGCTCGCCGCCGTCGTGCTCTTCGGCGCCGGCGTGATCGGATTCCTCCTCGTGTCGCAGCAGCCCGGCGTCCTCCCGCTGCCCGACCCGGAGCCCAGCACCGCCGCGGTGGTCGATCCGACCTATGAGGTGCTGATCCTGAACGGCACCGCCTCGCAGGGGCTGGAGGCCTCCGCGGAGGAGGAGCTCGTGGCCGCGGGATGGGACGCCGACGACGTCGACGTCAGCACCGCCAACACCACGGACTTCCCGGAGACCACCGTCTACTACGCCGCCCCCGAGCACGAGGCGGCCGCCGCGGGCGTCGCCCAGGCGCTCGGCGGCGCGCGGCTGGAGCAGAGCGACGCCTACGTGAGCGACCCCGCCGCGAAGATGATCACGGTGGTGCTGGGGCTCGATCGTGTTTCGGTGGAGTAAACGTTCCGCTTCCGGCGTGTCAAACCTGCGCTGAAGCGGGTTCCGGCGGAGATGCGCGTGGTTACGCTTTCGCTGTTCACCCGCGCAGCATCAGGAGAGTTCCCGCATGACCCAGGGCACCGTCAAGTGGTTCAACGCCGAGAAGGGCTTCGGGTTCATCACCGTGGCCGACGGCCAGGACGTGTTCGTCCACTACTCGAACATCGAGATGAGCGGCTTCCGCGTCCTCGAGGAGGGCCAGGCCGTCGAGTTCACGGTGGGCACGGGGCAGAAGGGTCCCCAGGCCGAGGCCGTCCGTCCCCTCTGACCGCAATCCTGCGACGCCCCGGAGCCTTGTCTCCGGGGCGTCGTCGCGTGCGCGCGCGACGCGGCGCCCGCCCCGATCGCACGGCTTGCACTCTCTGGGGTCGAGTGCCAGAATGGCGTTAGCACTCGGTCGATTTGAGTGCTAAACCCATACGCCTACGTCCGGGAGGGACGACACACACATGGCAAAGATGATCGCTTTCGACGAGGAGGCCCGCCGTGGTCTCGAGCGCGGCCTGAACCAGCTGGCCGACGCCGTCAAGGTGACGCTCGGCCCGCGCGGTCGCAACGTCGTGCTCGAGAAGAAGTGGGGCGCTCCCACCATCACGAACGACGGCGTGTCGATCGCCAAGGAGATCGAGCTCGACGACCCGTACGAGAAGATCGGCGCCGAGCTCGTCAAGGAGGTCGCCAAGAAGACCGACGACGTCGCCGGTGACGGTACGACCACCGCGACCGTCCTCGCTCAGGCGCTGGTCCGCGAGGGCCTGCGCAACGTCGCCGCCGGCGCCGACCCGATGAGCCTGAAGAAGGGCATCGAGAAGGCCGTCGCCGCCGTGACCTCGGAGCTCGTGGCCGCCGCCAAGGAGATCGAGTCGAAGGAGGAGATCGCCGCCACCGCGTCGATCTCGGCCGCCGACCCGGAGATCGGCCAGCTCATCGCCGAGGCCATCGACAAGGTGGGCAAGGAGGGCGTCGTCACGGTCGAGGAGGCCCAGCAGTTCGGCACCGAGCTCGAGCTCACCGAGGGCATGCGCTTCGACAAGGGCTACCTCAACCCCTACTTCGTCACGGACCCGGAGCGCCAGGAGGCCGTCTTCGAGGACCCGTACATCCTCATCGCCAACCAGAAGATCTCGAACATCAAGGACCTTCTCCCGGTTGTCGACAAGGTGATCCAGGCGGGCAAGGAGCTCGTCATCATCGCCGAGGACGTCGAGGGCGAGGCCCTGGCCACGCTCGTGCTCAACAAGATCCGCGGCATCTTCAAGTCCGTCGCCGTCAAGGCCCCCGGCTTCGGTGACCGTCGCAAGGCCCAGCTGCAGGACATCGCGATCCTCACGGGCGGCCAGGTCATCACCGAGGAGGTCGGCCTCAAGCTCGAGAACACCGACCTCGAGCTGCTCGGTCGCGCTCGCAAGGTCATCGTCACGAAGGACGAGACCACGATCGTCGACGGTGCGGGCGACCAGGCTCAGATCGAGGGTCGCGTGACCCAGATCCGCCGCGAGATCGAGAGCACCGACAGCGACTACGACCGCGAGAAGCTCCAGGAGCGCCTCGCCAAGCTCGCCGGCGGCGTCGCCGTCATCAAGGCGGGCGCGGCCACGGAGGTCGAGCTCAAGGAGCGCAAGCACCGCATCGAGGACGCCGTCCGCAACGCGAAGGCGGCCGTCGAGGAGGGCATCGTCGCCGGTGGTGGCGTCGCTCTCATCCAGGCGGGCAAGACCGCGTTCGAGAAGCTCTCGCTCGAGGGCGACGAGGCGACCGGTGCGAACATCGTCAAGGTTGCCATCTCGGCCCCGCTGAAGCAGATCGCCCTCAACGCCGGTCTCGAGCCGGGCGTCGTGGCGTCGAAGGTCGCCGACCTCCCCGTGGGCCACGGCCTCAACGCCGCCACGGGCGAGTACGTCGACATGCTCGCCGCGGGCATCAGCGACCCGGTGAAGGTGACCCGCTCGGCGCTGCAGAACGCCGCGTCGATCGCCGGTCTGTTCCTGACCACCGAGGCCGTCGTCGCCGACAAGCCGGAGAAGACCCCGGCTCCCGCCGGTGACCCCTCGGGCGGCATGGACTTCTGATCCGGCCCGTGACCGCGGGTTGAGGCGCGGCGCCCTCGGGCGCCCGCCCCACCCGGGTTCCGACTCACGAACGGCCCCTCTCGCCTGGCGGCGGGAGGGGCCGTTCGGCGTCCGGCGCGTCCGCGTCACCGGAACATCGACATCGCCGCGCGCTCGGTGTCGGCGTAGTTCATGCCGGCCGCGCGCAGCGACTCGCCGAGCGCGGCGAGCGCCTGCTCGACCTGCACCTGGACGGCGCGCCACTCCTCGGCGCTGGACTGGAACGCGCCGGCGGCCATGCCGGTCCACGAGCTCTGCAGGTCGCGCAGCTGGGCCTGCAGCGTGGTGGTCTCCGCCTGCAGGCGCCCGACCGTGCTCTGCACGGCGGCGGCCTTCTCGGCGATGATGTCGCTGTCGACGGTGAAGATGGGCATCGGTCCTCCTCGGGTGGGTGTCGGATGCGCTCGACGCTACGCAGCGCCGCCGTGGCGCGGGGTCCGCGGGGGCGATCGGTGGACAGATCGGCCGGTTGCGGCCCCTGTGAGCGGGTGTCGGGCGGGCCCGGCCGCCTAGGCTGGGCGGGTGGCGAAACTGTACTTCCGATACGGGGCGATGAACTCCGGGAAGTCCACGGCCCTCCTGCAGGCCGCCTACAACTACGAGGAGCGCGGCCAGGCCGTGCTGCTGGCGAAGCCGGCGATCGACACGAAGGGCGCCGATCAGATCGAGTCGCGCCTCGGCGTGACCCGCCGGGTGGATTTCCTCATCGACCCGGGCGCCGACGCCCGCGCCCTGTTCGCGCGGGAGCGCGAGCGGATGCAGCGCGAGGCCGCCGACGCGCTCCTTCCCGGCCGGCCGCGCGACGTGGCGTGCCTGCTCGTCGACGAGGCGCAGTTCCTGACGCCCGCGCAGGTGGACGATCTGTTCCGGATCGCGGTCGTCGACGGGATCCCCGTGATGGCGTACGGCATCCGCACCGACTTCCGCACCGCCGCGTTCCCCGGCTCGGCCCGCCTGCTCGAGATCGCCCACTCCCTCGAGGAGCTCAAGACCATCTGCCGCTGCGGGCGGAAGGCGCTGTTCAACGGGCGGCTCGTCAACGGCCGGTTCGTGTTCGACGGCGATCAGGTGGCGATCGACGCCGCCACGGCGGCGGTGCGCGACGAGCATTTCGTCACCTACGAGTCCCTGTGCGGCGCGTGCTACCTCGAGGAGTCCGGCGGCGTGCTCGGGGGCTGATCCGCGCCGCGTAGGGTAGTGGCATGCGTGTTCTCCTCGCCGGTGGCGCCGGCTACGTCGGCGCCCACACCGCCGTCGCCCTGCTCGAAGCCGGCCACGAGGCCGTCCTGCTCGACAACCTGTCCAACACCAGCGCGATCGTCTCGGAGCGGATCCAGCGGATCACGGGCAAGAGCGCCCCGCTCGTGACCGGCGACGCCGCCGACGACGAGGTCATCGAGCGCGCGTTCGCCGAGCACGGCCCGTTCGACGCCATCATCCACTTCGCCGCGCTCAAGGCGGTCGGGGAGTCGGTGCAGAAGCCGCTCGAGTACTACGCCAACAACCTCGACTCGACGTTCGCGCTGCTGCGCGTGGGGCTCGCGCACGGGATCCGCTCGTTCGTGTTCTCGAGCACCGGCACGGTGTACTCGGACCCCGCCGACCTGCCGTTCGCCGAGGACGCGACGCGCAACCTCGTGGAGCTGTCGAACCCGTACTCGAAGTCCAAGCTCATGAACGAGGTCATCCTCGCCGACGTGCAGCGGGTGAACCCCGAGCTCAACGTCACGTCGCTGCGCTACTTCAACCCGGTCGGCGCGCACGAGTCGGGCCTGATCGGCGAGGACCCGCAGGGCGTCCCGAACAACCTCATGCCGTTCGTCGCGCGCGTGGCGGTCGGCGCGCTCCCCGCGGTCAACGTGTTCGGAACCGACTACGACACCCCCGACGGCACGGGGCAGCGCGACTACATCCACGTCGTCGACCTCGCCGAGGGCCACGTCAAGGCGCTGGAGAAGGCCGAGCCGGGCTTCGTCGCGTACAACCTCGGCACCGGCACCCCCGTGAGCGTGCTCGAGCTGATCGCGTCGTTCGAGAAGGCGGTCGGTCGCGAGCTGCCGAAGGTGATGGCGGAACGGCGCGCGGGCGACCTGGCGGCGACCTACAGCGATCCGCGTCACGCCGAGCAGGCGCTGAACTGGAAGGCGACCCGCACGATCGACGACATGACGCGCGACGTGTGGAACTGGCAGCGGCAGAACCCGCGCGGCTACGCCTCCTGACGCTCCCAAACGCCCGGCCGATCCCGACGGATCGACCGGGCGTTTGTCGTTCGCGCCGTCGGTGCTAGTGTGGTCCGACCACAGTGGTCAGACCACACGAGGAGGAGCGCATGGCCGATCGCGACGCACCGCGCGCGTGGCGGACCGTGCTGGACCGCATCGAGGCGGACCTCACCCGCGGCGCGCTGCGCCCCGGTGATCGGCTGCCGGGCGAGCGCGAGCTGGCCGCGCGGCTGGGCGTGGGACGCTCGAGCGTGCGCGAGGCGCTGCGGGTGCTCGACGTCATGGGCGTCATCCGGACGGCGAGCGGCTCGGGTCCCGCGGCCGGCGCGATGATCGTGGCGGCGCCCGCCGACGGCCTGGCGGCGCTGCTGCGGCTGCAGGCGGCCGCGCAGGCGTTCCCGGTCGACGACGTGGTCGCCACGCGCCTCGTCCTCGAAACCGCGGTCGTCGAGACGCTCGCCGCCGCGGGGGCCGACCTGGCGCCGGCCTCGGCGCTGTTCGAGGCGATGTCGCAGCCCGGGCTGTCGACGGCGGACTTCCTCGCCCTGGACGCGCGGTTCCACCACGCCCTCGCCGAGGCCAGCGGCAACGCGGTCACCGCCACGATCATGTCGGGGCTGCGCAGCGCGATCGAGACCTACACGCGCGCCGGCGCCGAGCGTCTGCCCGACTGGGAGGGCACCGCCGTGCGGCTGCAGGGCGAGCACGCGGCCGTGCTCGACGCGGTGCGCTCCGGCGACGCCGCCGCCGCGCGCGATCGCATCCGCGCGCACATCACCGGATACCACGCGCAGGTGCGCGCCGCCCTCGGCGACGACGATCGCGTCGCGGTCGCACCCGCCCGAACCTGACACCCGCAGAAAGGACACCATGGTCACGCGTCAGTTCCCGCGTCCGAAGGACGTCTTCGAGTACGTGCAGCTGAAGAAGCCCGAGTTCGGCAGGGAGGCGCGCCTGAAGAAGGCGCTCACGATCTACGACCTGCGCGACATCGCCAAGCGGCGCACGCCCGCCGCCGCGTTCGACTACACCGACGGCGCCGCGGAGGGCGAGCTGTCGATCCAGCGGGCGCGTCAGGCGTTCGAGGACATCGAGTTCCACCCCGACATCCTCCGCCCCGCCGAGGACGTCGACACGTCGACCGAGATCCTGGGCGGCCCGAGCGCCCTGCCGTTCGGCATCGCGCCCACCGGCTTCACGCGCCTCATGCAGACCGAGGGCGAGAGCGCCGGAGCGGCGGCCGCCGGTGCCGCCGGGATCCCGTTCACGCTCTCCACGCTCGGCACCACGTCGATCGAGGACGTGAGGGCGGCCAACCCGAACGGCCGCAACTGGTTCCAGCTGTACGTGCTGCGCGACCGCGAGGTGTCGTACGGCCTGGTCCGGCGCGCGGCGGCGGCCGGGTTCGACACCCTGCACTTCACGGTGGACACCCCGGTGGCGGGCAACCGCATGCGCGACACCCGCAACGGCTTCTCGATCCCGCCGGCCCTGAGCGTGCGCACGATCCTCGACGCCCTGCCGCGCCCGTGGTGGTGGTTCGACTTCCTCACGACGCCCAAGCTCGAGTTCGCGTCGCTGTCGTCCACCGGCGGCACCGTGGCCGATCTGATCGGGCAGGCGATGGATCCGACGATCAGCTACGAGGACCTCGCGACGATCCGGGAGATGTGGCCGGGGAAGATCGTGGTCAAGGGCGTGCAGAACGTCCCGGACGCCGTGAAGCTCATCGACATGGGCGTCGACGGGATCGTCCTGTCGAACCACGGCGGGCGCCAGCTCGACCGCGCCCCCGTGCCGTTCCACCTGCTGCCGCAGGTGGTGCGCGAGGTCGGGCGCGACGCGACCGTGATGCTCGACACCGGCATCATGAACGGCGCCGACATCGTCGCGTCGGTGGCGCTGGGGGCGAAGTTCACGCTCATCGGGCGCGCGTACCTCTACGGGCTGATGGCCGGCGGCCGCGCCGGCGTCGACCGCACGTTCGCCATCCTGCGCAGCGAGATCGTGCGCACCATGAAGCTGCTCGGCGTGCAGAGCCTCGACGAGCTCGAGCCGCGTCACGTCACGCAGCTGACCCGCCTCGTGCCGGTGGCCACGGCGCAGGCGGAGGCGGCCGAGGCCGCGACGGCGGCGCGGCCCGTGCGGACGCCGCGCGCCGCGAAGCCGGGCACCGCGCGCGCGAAGGCGGGCACGACGGGCGCGTCGTCGGGCGCGACCGGCGCGAAGGGCGCGTCGTCGCGCGGATCGTCGCCGCGCACCGCCGCCGCCCGCACGGCCGCCACGACGGGCACCGCGCCGCTCGAGGCCGCCGAGGAGTCGTCGGAGGGCGTGCAGGCGGCGGCCGAGACCGTCGGCGAGAAGTAACGCGAACGCGCGAGCGGCCCGGGATCGACCGATCCCGGGCCGCTCGCGTGCGAAGCGTCAGCCGCGCGGCGGCAGGGTCGGGATCAGCGCGTCGAGCTTGTCGGCGGTGTCCTCCCACCCCGTCACCGACACGCACGCGACCTCGCCCATCGCCAGCACGGGGTAGTCGTTCCCGTCCGGGTCGAGGCGATCGCCGTAGAACAGCATGTCGGACAGCGGGATGCCCGTCTGCTCCGCGAGCTGGCGCATGCCGTACGCCTTGTCGATGCCCTTGCGGGTGATGTCCACGGAGGTCGAACCGCCCGAGCGCACCTCCAGGTCGGGCACGCGCGCCGCCACCGCGTCGCGCAGCGCGGACTTCTTCGCGCCCGTGGGGTCCCACGCCCGCTTGGCGTCGACCGGCGCGGCCTGGCCGAGGGCCGAGAACGTGATCTGCGAGCCGCGGTCCTCGAGGATCGGCCCCCACGTCTCGGTCTCCCAGTAGCCCAGGCGCACCGCCTCCTCCTCGACGGCGGCGAGGGCGCGCCGCTTCTCGTCGTCGGTGAGGTCGCGCGTGTACAGCGCGGTGAAGTCCGATCCGTCGTAGCGGTAGTACTGCGTGCCGCACGTGGGCAGCAGGTGGATGTGGTCGAGCGCGCCGGGAGTGTGGGGGAGACGCTCGACGACCTGCGAGCGGAACTGCCCGATCTGCCCGCCCGAGATGATCGCGACCTCCACGCGCTCCGCCAGGAGGATTAGCAGCCGGCCGATCCGCGGATCGATCGGGCTCTTGGAGGGGGCGAGGGTGTCATCAAGGTCGAACGCGACGACCCGGGGAGTCTTCTCTGTCACGCATCAAGCCTATGCGGCGCCCGCCCGGCCAATTTCCCGGGCCGGCGCCGGCGGCGCCAGCGGAGGAGTATGGCGCCAGCGGAGGACGGATCGGGCGATCGGGTCCTCCGTTGGCGCGATCGTCCTCCGCTGGGGGACAGGGGAGAACGGGGGACGCTGGATGAGCGGGGGCGCCGGGGACGCGGGGTGAGCGGGGCGCCGGGCGAGCGGGCCGGCTGCGCGGGGAATGCGAAAGGGACCCGCCTGCGGCGAGTCCCTTTCGTGTGATGTCGGGGTGACAGGATTTGAACCTGCGGCCTCTTCGTCCCGAACGAAGCGCGCTACCAAGCTGCGCCACACCCCGTTTTGCAACCATGCAAGTCTACCCGATCGATGACCGTGCGCCGAATCGGGGTCAGCTCGCGCGTGGCGCGAGCGTGATGAGCGACACCTCCGGTCGGCAGGCGAAGCGGACCGGCGCGTAGATCGAGTGGCCGAGGCCGGCGCTCACGTTGAGCGGGATGCGGCGGCCGCCGTGCTGCCAGGTCGACAGGCCACGCGTCTGCGAGAGCGGCAGGTCGCAGTTGGCCACGAGCGCGCCGACGAACGGCACGCGGACCTGACCGCCGTGGGTGTGCCCGGCGAAGAGCATGTCGGCCCCGGCGTCGGTCAGGTCGTCGAGCACGTGGCGGTACGGGGCGTGCGTCACGCCGATCGTGAGATCGCCCGAGGGGAGGGCGCGCAGCGCCGAGACGGCCTCGTCCGTGCGCTCCCGCCCGTCGTGCGCGTCGTCCGTGCCGACGAAGCGGATCGCACTGTCGCCCACGCGGATGGTCGCCGCGGTGTTGTCGATGCGCGTCCAGCCGAGGTCGTCGCCGAGGTAGCGATCCAGCGCCTCGGTGTCGATGCGCCGGGGCGCGGGGCGCCGCTGCGACGGCCCCTGGAAGTAGAGGAACGGGTTCTTCGGGATCGGCGCGTACAGGTCGTTCGAGCCGTGCACGAAGACGCCCGGGACGCCGGCCAGCGCGTCCAGCGCCGCGCGCAGGCCGCCCAGGCCGTCGAGGTGCCCGAGGTTGTCGCCCGTGTTCACGACCAGGTCGGGGCGCAGCGCGGCCAGGCGCGAGACCCATTCCTGCTTGCGGTGCTGCCACGGCGCCATGTGGAGGTCCGACAGGTGCAGCACCCGGATCGGTCGGGCGCCGGGCTCCCGCACGCGCACCACGTGCCGCCGCACGGCGAACAGGTAGCGCTCGATGCCCACACCCCACACGGCGGCGGCCGTGCCGAGAGCGGCCGCCGCGCCGATCACGCCGAGCGCGGCGCCTCCGGCCGTCGCGCGTCCGCGGTCACTCACCCGTCGTCGCCGTTTCCGTTGCCCTTGCCGTTCCCGTTGCCGCCGCCGTTGCCGCCGCCATCGCAGTCGGCCGCCTCGTAGTTCACGGTCACGCGGGTGCCCGCCGCCACGACCTCGCCGGCGCCGGGGGAGCTGCCGGTGGCCTTGCCGCTGCCGGCGTCGTCGGATTCGCTGCAGGAGCCGAGCGCGGGTTCCAGCCCCGCGGACTTCACGGCGCCGAGCGCGGCGGCGAGCGCGAGGCCGTTGACCTCCGGCACGCTCGCGCCCTTGCCGTTGCTCGGGTTGATCGTCACGACGGTGCCCGTGGCGATGCGGCCGGGACCGGGGTCCTGCGTCTGGATCCGGCCCTCGGGCTGGTCGCCGGCCACCGGGTCGCCGACCCGGACCTCGAAGCCGGCGGACTCGAGCGCGCGCGTCGCCTCGTCGACCGACATGCCGACGACGTTGGGCAGATCCGACATCGGCGTCACGAGCAGGTTCCGGTCGGGCGTCGGGAACGCCTCGCCGCCGTACGCCGCGTTGGCCGCGCGCTGCATGGCGGACGCGACGTAGTGGCGCAGATCGCGCAGCGCGACGCCGCGGTCGGTCCACTGCCGCGACATGCTCGCGTAGACCCCGTTGACCTTCTCCACGTTGCCGACCCACACGGCCGTCGTCACGTTCGTCGACGACTCCACCATGAAGGTCTGCTCGTCCTGGTGCGTTCCGGTCTTGCCGATCACCGGCACGCCGTCGCCCGGGTTCGATCGCGCGCCGCTGCCGCCCGCCGTCATCACGCCCTGCAGGGTGTACGCCGCGGTGGCGGCGATGTTCGGCGCGATGACCTGCTCGCACGAGCTCTGCGGCACGGGCAGCTCGTTGCCGTCGATGTCGGTCACGCGATCGATCGCGCGCGGCTCGCAGCGCACGCCCTCGTTCGCGACCGCGGAGTAGGCCGAGGCCATCGCCAGCGGTGCGATCGACTTGCTGCCGAGGACCGACGGGTACGGATCGTTCGGGGCGTCGCTCTCGTTCACCGGCTCGGTGACGGGGGTGTTGTTGGCGTCCGCATTCGTGACGCCCATCCGGTCGGCGAGGCGGTTGATGTCGCAGAGGTTCAGCTGCTCGGCCATCGCGAAGAAACCGGAGTTGAGCGAGTTCTTCGTGAAGGTGGCCACCGTGCCGTAGTAACCGGGCTGGCGGTCGTAGTTGCCGACGTCGCGGGGAACGCTCGCGGCGGGCGCCCCGTCGCAGGTGAAGCCCGTGAAGTCGCGGTTGATGCCGTTCAGCCGCTGGTTGACCGACTTGCCCTCCTCGAGCCACTCGAGGAGCGTGAAGAGCTTGTACGCCGAGCCCGGTGCGAAGCCGGTGGAGCCGCCGTGCTTGGCGTCGCTCGCGTACACCAGGCCGGTGCAGCCGGGGTCGCCGGCGCATGCCTCGTCGGTCTCGGCGAACCGCGTGTTCTGCACCATCGCGAGGATGCGTCCCGTGCCCGCCTCCAGGGAGACGGCCGTGGCGCCGAGCTTCATGTTCGGGTACGACTGCGGCACCCACTCGGTCATCGCGGCCTCGCCCGCGCCCTGCAGCCCCATGTCGAGGGTCGTGTACACGCTCAGGCCGCCGCGGCGCAGCAGCTCCCAGCGGTCGTCGCTCGTGGCGCCGAAGGCCTCGTCGGTGAGGATGACCGAACGGACGTACTGGCAGAAGTAGGCCGACTGGCCCGCCGTCGCGCAGCCCTGATCGGTGGCGTGGATGTTCGGGGTGATCGGCTCGGCCCGCGCGGCCTCGTACTGCTCGTCGGTGATCTTGCCGTCCTCGTGCATGCGCCACAGCACGTACAGCTGGCGGTCCTTGGTGAGCTTGTAGCCGTCGGCCTCGCTGTTCTCGTACTCACCCGTCTGCGGGTTGAGCCACGAGCCGCCCTTCATGTCGATGCGGTAGGTGTTCGGGTTCTGCACGATGCCCGCGAGCGTCGCCGCCTGCGCGACGGTGAGGTCCTTGGCGGTGGTGCCGAAGTAGTACCGCGCGGCCGCCTCGATGCCGTACACCTGGCCGCCGAAGTTCGCGATGTTGAGGTACCCGAGCAGAATCTCGTCCTTGGAGTACTGCTGCTCGATCGTGATCGCGTAGCGCATCTCCTTGAGCTTGCGCTCGTAGCCCGCCGCGCCGACCGACGTCGTGTAGCGCGTGTAGCACTCCGCGAGATCGTCGCCTTCCGCGTCCTGCTCGCAGCGCTGGATGAGCACGTTCTTGACGTACTGCTGGCTGATCGAGGAGCCGCCCTGCGTGTCGCCGCCGGCGGCGTTGTTCAGCAGGGCGCGCGTCGTGCCGATCAGGTCGATGCCGCCGTGCTCGTAGTAGCGGGGGTCCTCGCTGGAGAGGATCGCGTCGTACAGGACCGGCGAGACCTCGTCGTACTCGACCGGGACGCGGTTCTGGTCGTAGAACGTCGCCATCGGCCAGTAGTCGTCGCCGGACTTGGCGTAGAAGGTGGTCGGCAGCATCGGCTGGTCGACCTCGAGGTACCCCGGGAGCTTCTCGAACAGATCGATCGCGCTCTTGGCCGCCGTGCCGCTCAGGGCGATGGCGGGGGTGACGGCGGCGGTGATCAGCACGCCGGCCACCGCGCTCAGTCCGACGAGCCCCAGCAGGCCGGAGAGCACGCCGCTGAACGTCCTTTTCGCGTTGGGCATAGGCTGATGGTAAGCGAGTTCCCTGGGCGGCGTCTCACACGCGCATGCGTGCGAGCGGCGATCCGCGACGGCTCTCGCGAAGCGCCGCTCGATGACGGGAGAGTCATGACCACGTGGGAGTACCTCACGACGCCCCTGCTGATCCACAACACGGCAGCGATCCTCAACAACTGGGGCAAGCAGGGCTGGGAGCTCGTTCAGGTCGTCCAGGGACCCGAGGGCGGGCTCGTCGCGTACCTGAAGCGCCCCGTCGGCGCGGGCGAGGCCAACGCCGGCCTCAGCGCCGCCGCCCAGGCGGCCCAGCAGTTCGGGGACGAGCAGTGAGCGTCGCCGCGCGCCTGGCCGAGCTGGGCCTCGAGCTGCCGTCCGTCGTCCCCCCGGTCGCCGCCTACATCCCGGCCAAGGTGCACGGCGGCCTCGTCTGGACCTCGGGCCAGCTGCCGATGGTCGCCGGCGCGCTGCCCGCGACGGGCAAGGTGGGGGAGGGCGACAGGCTCGTGTCCGCCGCCGAGGCCAAGGACCTCGCCCGCACCTGCGCGCTCAACGCGATCGCCGCCGCCGCGGCCGCCGTGGGCGGCGTCGACCACCTCACGGGTGTGTTCAAGGTGACCGGCTTCGTGGCCTCCGACCCGGCCTTCACCGGACAGCCCGGCGTCATCAACGGCGCGAGCGAGCTGCTCGGCGACGTCTTCGGCGAGCCCGGCGCGCACAGCCGCTCCGCGGTCGGCGTGTCGGTGCTGCCGCTCGACGCGCCCGTCGAGGTCGAGGTCGCCTTCACCTTCGCCTGACACGGCACGCGAACGGCCCGGCCGATCCGCGAGGATCGACCGGGCCGTCGTCGTCCGGTCAGCGCACCTGGGCGCTGATGACGCTCATGACCGCGGTGTCGGCGAGCGTCGTGGTGTCGCCCACCTCGCGCCCCTCCGCCACATCGCGCAGCAGTCGGCGCATGATCTTGCCCGACCGCGTCTTGGGGAGCTCGCCGACGATGTAGACGTCGCGCGGGCGCGCGATCGGACCGATCTGCTGACCCACCCAGGCGCGCAGGTCGTTCGCGAGTCCCTCGGCGCCGTGCTCGCGCAGGAAGTTCTCCTTCAGGATCACGAACGCCACCACGGCCTGGCCCGTGGTCTCGTCGGACGCGCCGACGACGGCCGCCTCCGCCGTGGCCTCGTGCGCCACGAGCGCCGACTCGATCTCCGCGGTGGACAGGCGGTGACCGGAGACGTTCATGACGTCGTCCACCCGGCCGAGGAGCCAGATGTCGCCGTCCTCGTCCAGCCGCGCGCCGTCGCCCGCGAAGTAGTACCCCTTGTCCTGGAACATCGACCAGTACGTCTCGACGAACCGCTCCGGGTCGCCCCAGATGCCGCGCAGCATGCTCGGCCACGGTTCGGTGATCACGAGCAGGCCGCCGTTGCCGTTGCCGACGTGCTCGCCCTTCTCGTCGACGACGTCGATCGAGATCCCCGGCAGGGCGACCTGCGCCGAGCCCGGCTTGGTCTCGGTGATGCCCGGCAGCGGCGACACCATGATCGCGCCCGTCTCGGTCTGCCACCACGTGTCCACGATCGGCGTCCTGCCGGCGCCGATGACCTCGCGGTACCAGA
>Ga0182749_1000123_pt1 | contig 92408 bp, 89 predicted proteins | sample eDN3rd37CKraftMG_FD_128875 | JGI IMG/M metagenome (GOLD analysis project Ga0182749, IMG submission 128875) | Enriched Miracle-Growth compost microbial communities from Emeryville, California, USA - eDNA 3rd pass 37_C Kraft MG (version 2) (version 2) ...
CGTGTCTCTATGGGAGGACATGACATGTCAGATAGCCAGCGCGAACATGCATTCGCGGTTGGCCCTGGTCAGATATTGTTTGACCGAACTGGTGGAGGTTCCCAACCGTTCAGCGATCTCGGCGTAGCTCAGTTCAACCAGGTGTGCCAGCAGAAAGGCTTCTCGCACCTTGGCAGGTAAACCATCGAGCACGCGGTCGATCTGCTGCAGGCTCTCAATGGCCATTAGTTGTGCTTCCGGCGAAGGAGCGACCTCTTCCGGCAGGTTGGCGAGAGCCTCGAGATAAGCGGTTTCGAGCAACTGCCGGCGGTGCCGGTGTGCCAGAAGCCGACCGGCGACTGTTGCCAGGAACGGACGCGGCTTCCGGATCTCGACAGCCGCAGTCTTGCGGTCCAGCAGGCTTAGAAACGTGTCCTGCGCCAGGTCGGCTGCCGCGAACGTATCGCCTACCCGCCTGCGCAGCCAGCCCTGAAGCCATGTGCTGTGCTCGACATACAGGCTAGCCAAATCATCGGTAATAGGTAGCTCCTGAGCGGGCATAAGGACGGAACGAAGCGAATATAAATCAAATGAGAATTGATCGCATTATACATAATAGAACTATTCACTTCGGCGGTATCGCATCGAATGGGTACGGCGGCTCGCTCCAAACCGGCTGCGGTCGTCGTCCAGCATATCCAGCCCATCCTGCCCCCAGAATAGCTCGCCACGCCCAATCCGAATTCATTCAGAAGTAATAGCCGATGTGAGTCTTTATCACACTGGTTGCCGCGCGCTCATGGTCCTCACCGGCTTTTTTCTTGCCTCCAAGCTGGGCCAATGCAGCGCAAGCGCGGGAAATAATTGCGGTAGGGTCGCACGTCGCGGCTGAGTACGCTCAAATTGGCCGCTGCCGCGTGGGCACCGATATACAAATCGGGCAGCGGAGCAAGACGTGTGCCGCTACCTCGACGGTAGTTCAAGTACGCTTTTGCCGTCAGGCCGGGGCAGGACCATGGCAAGGGACTGCGCAGCGTGTCGTAGATATCGAGTATCTCGTCCAACGCCTCGACATCAGGGCCCGGGATCAGCAGTTGTGTAGGGGCGCTTGCTCGCTGCAATGCTGGATCTGGTCCACAGACCATTGATGCCACTGGTTTTCGGGATTCATGCAGTTGATCCATATATTGGTATCGACCAGAAAACCCGCCGAGCCATCGTATTTGGATAGATCAAGCATGATCATCGCCATCCGGACGTAGGAACGCCATAATGGCCTCGCCGTCCATCTGCCGGAATGGCTCGTCCAGGCTCGCGCGCACTCTGGCAGCGGCCCTGCGTAGCGCTGTACGCCGGTCATCTGTGCCCGTGCCAGCTTTCTGGATGATGATTTTCCCGCCTTCCAGCACGAAGGATACCCGGCAGCCGGGCAAGATGCCGGAGGCGTCACGCAGCCGCTTGGGGATGGTAATTTGCCCTTTTTCAGTCACTTGCATGATCAGGCTCCGATAAAGTGGGAATTCATAGTTGGAGTTCTATCTTTGTCGGTTGCCTGATGCAAAGAGCGTTGCGTGAACACTGTGTCGCATGATCGCTGGCGCAGGCAAAGCAAGTGTAAGTCGGTCGACACGCCAGAACTTCAATAAAGATTGCGCTTGTAATCGTGCTCCAGCCCCTTGCGCATCAAGCCGGGGATGGCGACTACGCCCTTGGCGAGGGCGGCCAGCGGAATGTGCAGCGTGTCGCTGATGGCACGGGTGGCATCAGCAGCGGAGGGTGCCGAAGGCTGTGCAGCCACGGTTCCCGTGGGAGTCGACTGGGTGGACAGGCTCATCGCTCATGTAAACCTCCCGAGGGCTGGATTATATGATTATAAATGAGAATTATTATTGAAATGACCCAACTACCTTTAGCCATCCGAACAGACTGAAATGTGTATTGAAAGTCCGCTTATAAAAGAAACAATAGAAACGTTTTTACTTTTCTTGAGATAAGCAAAGATACCCTACTATCGGCCTATTAAGATTTTAAATAAGCCATTTAAAGCACAATTGGAGCAATGTTTTCCGCTATTGATGCATGAATAAGTCGATTTCCATCTCCCGCACATAATGGAATTTCCCCAAAGATAGTGTAATATTAAAGGAATCGTTTCCACATTCATTCAGGCGGTAGCCGTCGCTGCCCGGGAGCCACCTTTATGTTGTACGAATTCTCGAAGCTGGACTGGAAGAGAAGCTATAAATTACTCGCTTCGACGGTCGTTCCGCGCCCGATCGCCTGGGTGGTGACGCTTAATGAAGACGGTGGTGCGAACGCCGCGCCATTTTCCTTTTTCAATTACTTCTCTGGCTTCCCGCCGGTGGTGTGCCTTGGCATGACCAACAAGCCGCATGGGCCGCACGACAGCCTGGTCAATATCCGGCGAGAAGGCGAGTTCATTATCAATCTGGTTGCGGAACATCAGGCCCAGGCGATGAATACGACGGCGATGGAATTTCCGCCTCTCGTCAGCGAGGTGGAAGCGGCCGGGTTGACGACGATACCGTCGACTTTCGTGAAGCCGCCGCGCATTGCCGATAGCCCGGTGGCGTTGGAATGCCGGCTTGTGGAGCTGAAGAGTGTCCTCGGCGAAACCGGCTATATCGTGCTTGCGCAGGTGCTTGCCATGCACATAAACGATGACGCCATTATCGACAAGGAGAATTGCTATGTCGATACGCCGAAGCTGGGTCTGATAGGGCGTATGGAAAGCCCCGGCGCCTATGTGCGTACGACAGACCGCTTTTTCATGAAGGTTCCTCCTGTTTCAGGTCGGGACGAGAAGATCAACCATCAATCGCAGGACCAGAAATGAGCAATCTTGAACCTTACCCGCTTCCAGAGCTGGACAACCTTAGCCCCGAGCTGCTGCGGGAGCTGGAGAAGCGCAGATACCTGAATGTGTATCGCATGGTGATGCACACGCCCGAATTCGCACCTGCCTATATGACGATGGCGGATGCGCTGCTCAAGCGCAGCACTTTACCGCCAACGCTGCGCGAACTGATCATTCTTCGGGTTGGCTACAAATATGGGGCGGCATATGCGGCGTTTCATCATGAACGGCTTGCCCGGCAGGTAGGGCTTTCCGAGGCCGCCATTGCGGCGGCAAAGGATGAGGCGGATGCGGATGTATTTACCGACGACGAGAAATTGATTGTCGAGCTGACAGATGAAATCCTAGCCACGCATAGTCTTTCGGCCGAGTCCCGCAGCCGGGCGGTCAACCGCCTGACTTCCGCACAGTTTGCCGATTTTGTGTTCACCGTCGGGTTCTATCAATTGGTGAGCAACTTTGTGCTGACTTTCGCTGTGCCGCTTGAAACTTGAATCCGCATTGCATTGAATATCTGACAAACTACAGGAGGGACAGGACAATGAATATTTATCGGGAGCTGGGCAGAACGGGCATTAAGGTCAATGCCATGGCCTTGGGCTGTTATTCCATGAGCAATGCCTACGGCAAGCGGTCGGACGACGAGTCTATCGCTGTCATTCACAAAGCCATCGACGCGGGCATCAACTTGCTGGATACCGCTGACTATTATGGCGCGGGCCATAACGAGAGGCTGCTCTCGAATGTGCTGAAAGATCGTCGCGATGAGGTCGTGCTTTCGTCCAAGTTCGGCTACGTCCGGCGGCCTGATGGCTCATTGACGGTTACTGGCCGTCCCGCCCATGTCCGCAAGGCGTGCGAAGACACTTTGCGGCGGCTGAAGGTGGATCACCTCGACCTCTATTTTCAGCATCGCGTCGATCATGAAACGCCCATTGAGGAGACTGTGGGCGCAATGAGCGAGCTGGTGCAGCAGGGAAAGGTGCGCTATCTTGGGTTGTGCGAAGCGGCGGAATCCACCTTGCGGCGGGCTCATGCTGTGCATCCCATCACGGCGATGCAGGCGGAATATTCTTTATGGACACGCGATATTGAAGGCGGGCTGCTTGACGTTTGCGACGATATGGGTGTGTCGCTGATGGCCTTCTCCCCTTTGGCGCGCGGCATGCTGACGGGCGCGCTCAGAAGCCTGGACCAGTTGGGCGAAGGGGATGTCAGGAAAAAGTATCCCCGCTTCTCCGCTGAGAACTTTCCCAGAAACGTCGCGCTTGTGGACCAGATGGGTGAAATTGCGAAATCGCTCGGTTGCAGTTATTCGCAACTTGCACTGTCCTGGCTGTTCCACAAGGCGCCCAGGCTTATCGCGATCTGTGGCTGCGATACCCTGGAATTCCTGTCTGAAAACATCGGCGCGCTGAATGTTAGCCTGAGCGATGCGCAGGTTGAGCAGATCGGCGAAATGTTCGCGCCAGGCAAGGTGTTTGGCGATCGCTACCACGCCGAGATGATGCGCATGCTGGATACGCAAGCCTGAATACTTGCAATGGCGGCAGACTGAGGTTTCTTTCTGCCGGCAAAACGCCAGCGCGAAGCATCGATCGCGCTGGCGTTTTGCTTGCCGGCTTGCGCTGTTGCCGGCGCTCTGCGCACACGTAAGGCCGAATGAGCGCAGGCGCCTTGCAAAAAATCAGGCTGGCTGCGCGATGATGATTTTGCCAAGGTGCTCGTTTCTGCGCATTGCCTCGAGCGCCTCGCCGGTTTTTTCAAGCGGCAGCGTCCGGTCTATGGGCAGCGACAGTTCGCCATTGCGCAATGCCTGCCACAGGTCCTTCTCCACCCTTTGCGCAATTTCACCAACGTTCTCGACAGAGCGGGTGCGGAAGGTCATGCCGAAGTATTGGATTCTGCGCAGCGAATGCAGGTCAAAATCGAAGGTTCCTGTTTCGCCCGCCATGCGGCCCACGTTCACCATCCGGCCACCGATTTTCAGGGCGCGCATGCTGTCGTTGATCAGCGGGCCCGCAAGGAAATCAATCAGTGCATCCACACCGCCGTCAGTGGCCGCCTGCACCTGGGCCGCCCAGTCCGCGTCCTTGGTATTCAGCACGAGATCGGCGCCAAAATCGGGCAATCGCGCACTGCGGCTCGGGTTGGTCGATGTGCCGATCACCAGCCTGGCGCCCAGCACCTTGGCCACCTGCAGGCACATCAGGCCCACGCCCGAGGAAGCCCCGATAATTGCAATGGATTGCCCCGGCTGAAGTTGCGCGAGTTCGGTCAGCGCGGTGTGTGCCGTCCGCAGCGCGACGGGCAGGCACGCGGCATTTTCGTAACTGGTGTCCTCGGTCGGAAGAGGAAAGCACCTGCGCCAGTCGGCGCAGGCATACTCCGCAAAAGCGCCGATGCCGGAACACATGATGCGATCACCGACTTGGTATTTTTCCACCTGCGATCCAACGGCCACGACATCGCCGGACCATTCAAGGCCCAATACCGTTCCTGGCCCGCCGTGGGCGCCATGCGCCTTGCCATCGACAAGCGAAAGGTCTGCGCGATTCAGGGAGCTTGCGCGCACTTTCACCAGAACTTCCGTCTCTTTAGGGGTGGGAACTGGGATATCGCGGAATTCGATTCCGGCTGCGGATTTAATAAACGCTTTCATCATATTGTTCTCAATTCTCAAATTGCGCGATATCCCGAGGTTCTGTCAGCGAGTTGCCGATTCAAGCTCTCTGGCGGGGCCGCAGGATTCGCGCGAGTTCAGTTGGTAGGAAATGCTTACCCGTTCACGTTCACGTTTGTTTCCGCTGTCCAGTTGCTTGAGCAAGAGTTCCGCGGCGACTGTTCCAACCACCTCGAGATCCCAGGTGGCTGCTGTGATGGGAGGGCTGTAAAGCTGGGCCAGGTCAGTGTCCCCTATGGATATGACGCTGGCGTCCGTCGGGATCTTCAGCCCACTGTCCCGCAAAGCCTGCAGCACGCCTGCGAGAATTCTGGTGCCCAGGCAGATAAACGCCGTGGGCCGCTCGGCATGCGAAAGCAGCGAGAGGGCTTCGCTGAACACAAAGTTCATCGACGATTTTTCCGTGCGGATCAAGTGAGGAAGAGGGGTCAGCCCTCGCTCTTTGAACGCCGCATGGAAACCCGCAATCCGCTCGACTCCCGTCCTGAGGTGTCCGCCGGGCGTGAACAGGGCGATGTTGCGATGCCCGAGGTTCAGCGCATGGCGCGTGGCTTGCAGTGTGCCGGTGAAATGGTCCACCTGGATACCGGTAGTCTGCTCATCGAATTCCCGGTCAAGCGCCACGACGGGCAGGCTTTTGCCCAATTGCCTGATGAATTCGGGCGATTCGGATTCGCAGGGACCAAGCACCATGCCGTCTACGCGTCGAGCCCGGAAAAGGTCAATCAATGACTTTTCCCGGCTCTTTTCGTTATGCGTGCTGGCCAGTAGCAAGGCATAGCCCGCCGCCTGGAAGGTGGCCTCGGCAGCCGTGATCATGCGAGCGTATAGCGGATTGGCGATATCGCTTACCAGAAGCCCCACCATGCCGGTGCTTCTGGTGCGCATGCTCTGCGCAATGCCGTCCGGCTCATAGCCCAGTTTCCGTGCCGCCTTGGTGACGGCGACGATCGCTTTTTCACTGACGCGGCCGGCGCGGTTAAGCGCGCGCGAGGCTGTGCCGATGGACACGCCAGCTTCTTTCGCTACTTCACGAATGGTGACGCGAGATGTCATGGAGCTACCTTCCCATATATTGATTATCTGATGCCTGTGCTGGATTCCGGCGGGCGCTTCCGAAAGGCAAGTGGAAACATCCCGCAAAAAACGCCTACAGGAGCCTTCAATATATAGTAATCTCCCTGCCACTACTGTGATTAGCCTTAGCGCGGCGCCGCAACGGCCCGGATGGGATCTTTGCCATCCCATGTGCAGGACACCTGCTTGACGTTCTCGAAATACTCGGCTTTCCCGCCCGTAAGCTCGGAGAGCTCAATCATTGCGCTCGGAAGCGCCGGATTCAGGAAATAGCCGAAGCGTCCGCGGTTGGCGCCCATGCGGCCGGCATGCCCTTCGACATAGCCCATGCTCAGCAGCCTGGCGACATACTCATCGTACTGGTGTACGGTCCAGTAGGCGATGTGCTGCGCGCCTTCGCCGCCTCGCGCAAGAGAATCCAGATACAGGGACGGCGCATCGTCCCGCTGCTCGATAAGCTCGATCTGCAGGTCGCCTGAATTGGCCAGGGCAATGGAAAGCGCGGGTGGCGTGGAGTTTTTCCCGTAATACCGGAATTCCGTGGTGTTCACTTCTTCCTTGTAAAACCAGGGGCCCACGCCAAGGGCATCGCTCCAATGCTGCATAGCCTGCTCGATATTCCGAACGACATAGCCAAGTTGCCGTACTGCTCCAAGAGAATGGCTCATAGATATCCTTATATATCTGCAAAGTAGAAACGTTTACGCAATACATTCTGCTCCGCAATCAATATTCTATCAACTTAGTACAAACCATGATTTAGATCAGGCTTGGTGTTAAATAAAATAATGGAAACGTTTTATCAGCGGAAGGGATGCTTGGCTTTGCGTCATTCATGCACTGCCTTCTCCAGGTCGTCGTCCGGGATGCAGGCTGCCCTGGCGTAATTGCCCAAAACTCATCCGCACAACCACGAGGAGAAATATCCATGGCCTTGCCAGATTCAATTACGCAGCAAGAGCGTTTGCTGACGATCAATATAAACGACTCCGTCCCGCTCCCCGGTTCCGCGCCCGGCTCCACGATTGTTCCGCTGTTTCTCGACCGGGAGAACGGAACCTGGGTGCTGTACGGCAAATTCAACCCCGGTACGGCCTTGCCTCCTCATTTTCATACCGGCGTTGTCCATTTCTTCACCACCAAGGGAGAATGGCGCTATCTGGAATATCCCGACGACCCGCAGACTGCAGGCAGCTATCTCTATGAGCCCGGCGGATCTGTGCATACATTTACGGTCCCGGCCGATGCCAAGGAGCCGGCTGAAGGGTTCATGGTGGTTCAGGGGGCGAACATCATTTTTGTTGATGACAACTACCACAGCACCCGTGATGCGGGCGCCATTGAGGATGGCATATTGGAAGCCGCCAAGAAGGCGGGCCTTCCCATCCCGCGTTATATCCGTCCCAAGGGCGGGGCGGAATTCACAAGGGGATGAGCATGGCGCCGTACAAGCGAATCGCCGTCATGGCTCGTGAAAAAATTCCCTGTTTTTGAATCGCTCTCAGGGCCTGAGCGGCCTGATGCCCAGGCCCTGAGAAGAGGCGCATTCCGATCCGTCCCGGCTGCATGAAGGCGGATTTTTCTCTATCAGGCCGATGCTAGGAGGCTTGTACTCGGCATCAGTTCAGAACCAGGCCGCCATCCACGTTGTAGCACTGGCCGGTAATATTTCGCGCTCCGGGCGAAGCCATGAATATCGCCATGGCGGCAATGTCCTCCGGGTCGTTGAGCCTTCCCAGCGGTATGGCCGAGACGGATTCCGCCAGGATGTCGTCAGGGCTTACGTTGCGTTCCTCAGCGCGAGACTTCAGGATTCCGGACAGTTGATTGGTTAATGTCACGCCCGGACAGATGGCATTTACGTTGATGTCGTGCCTTGCAAGCTGTTGCGCTGCTGTTTTCGTCATGGATATGACCGCGCCTTTGCTCGCTGCATAGATGACACTGGATGCGCGGGCGTAGCCTCGGCCTGAAATCGAGGCGATGTTGATAATGCGTCCGCCTGTCCCCTGGCGAATCATGTGCCGCGCGGCGGCCTGAAGGCAGAAGAAAACGCCCTTGGCGTTTACGCCAACAATCTGTTCCCAATCATCCTCGGCCAGCTCGGTGACGTAAGCTGCGCGAGTCTTGCCGGCATTGTTGATAACGATGTCGATGCCACCGAATTGCGATATGACGCTATCGAACATGGCATTAATGCTGTCCACCTGAAGGCAATCCACCTCAACCGCCATGACCTTGGCGCCTTGATGTTTCATTTCCGTGGCCAGTTGCTCCAGCCCCTCCGCATTGATGTCCGCTGCCGCGACGATAGCGCCGTGGGCGGCCAGTTCGCGAACCATCGCCTGGCCAATGCCGCCAGCCGCGCCCGTGACCAGGGCAATTTTGTTTTTCAGCATCTCTGGCCTCCGGCCTTGTTGTCATTGCTTTCCACATAGGCGCCGCGCGACCGCGGATCGGCGCCCGCATTTCTGAAATTCACGAAGAAACGGGCGCAGCATCTATCTCTGCGCCCGCCTCTTTGCCTGCATCGCGGCTTACTGGCGTTCGATGCCGGCGTCGTCGATGGCCTTCTGCCAGGATTTGATCTGCTCGGCCAGATACTTCTTGGCATCGGCGCTCGATATCTCAAATGGAACAGCGCCTATGCCCTTCAGGTAGCTGAGAACTTTGTCCGATTTGAGGGCCTTGGCCATGGCCTTCTCAAGTGTGTCGATGCGATCCTGGGGGGTGCCGGCCGGCACAAAGAGCATCTGGAAGGTTTCACCGGTAGCCTCTGGGTATCCCGCCTCGGCGATCGTGGGCAAGTCTGGATACAGTGGATGACGCTGTGGTCCATTGGTGGCAAGGACCCGCAGTTTTCCAGCTGTAACCTGGGGTGCGACTGTGGCGTAGTCGAGCGCAACATCAAGACGGCCGCCGAGCAGATCATTCATCATTTTTGCCGCCCCATTGTAGGGAGCGTGGGTCATCTTGATCCCGGCGCCTTTCATGAGCATCTCCATCAACAGATGCGTGGCGGTGCCGATGCCGGCTGATCCATAAGTCAGCTTGCCGGGGTTGGCCTTGGCGTATGCAATGAGGTCATCGATTGTCTTGAAGGGGGACTGCGCATTCACGACAATGAGCGTCGTCATCTTGGAAATGCCGTAGACCGGCACAAAATCCTTGAGCGCATCGTACTTGGTGGTCGAAAACATATAGGGCGATGCGGCCATGGTGGCTTGTGTGCCGTAAACCACGGTATAGCCGTCTGGTTTCGACCGCGCCACATATTCGGTGCCTATCGTGCCGCCCGCGCCGCCGCGATTCTCGACGATCACCGGCTGGCCAAGTGTTTCCCCAAGGCTTTCGGCGATTGCGCGTGAGGACCCGTCGGTAACGCCACCGGCGGTAAACGGCACGATCCAAGTGACTGGGCTGTCTGGGTAGGTACCGGCTACGGCGCTGCCGCCTGTCACGAGCGTGGCAACAAGGCCCACGATCATGGCTTTGAATATATTTCGCATGGATTGTCTCCTGGCTGATTGAAATTGCTTCTAGTTTTACGGGTTATTGCCGCATGGCAATACAGCTGCCTGGCCGCTGCCTCGCGGCCAGGAATGGCGCGTCGCTAGATCAGGCCGAGCGCGCGAAGTTTTGCATCGGTTGAGGTAAACGGACGTTCGCAAATGATCTTGTCTGAACCGGGCGCGAACTCGAAGCTGGCTGCCATCCGCACTTTGAACTTGCGGCCGGTGGGCTCGTAGGTTTTGCCGTTTACGGTCCACGGGCCCAAATGCGTTCCCACCAGGTAAAACTCGACCAGCACGGTATCGCCGTCGGCGGCAAGGGCAATGATTTCATTGGCCTGATCGGGAAATGAGGTGCGCGACGAGTCAAAGTACGCGCGCACATCTTCTTCCCCGTCGTAAATTGCGCCGGTTCCATGCATTTCGTAGCGAGGGTGGGCAAACGTATCGATCACGCCGTCCCAATCGTGTACGCATTCAAGGGCCATATGGTCACGAACGGTTTGCAAGCGGGCTGCTTGCAGCTCGGCACAGCTTTTCTTTTCTTCCACATCAATCACGGGAGAACTCCTGGTTAAATGGCAAATCAAGGTTGTAGGGTTTCTGTTCATGTCCCACGTCGGGGACGCCTGCGCGGCCTTCAGCGGACCAGCCGCCAGCCGCCATCGACTGTGAATTCCGCGCCTGTGACGTAGCCCGCGTCGTCCGATGCGAGGAAGGCAATAAGGTTTGCAACATCCTCGGGCTTGCCTTCCCCCAGGGGAATGCGATTTACGGATGAGGGGTGGCGCGTGTATTCAGATTCTTCGCTTCGCATCTGCTTCTGATCCCGTATCGACTGAAGCATGCCTGTGGCGATCTGGCCTGGGTGGACGGAATTGCATCGGACACGGTTTCCGTTTTGGCTGCCGAACTGGGCAACCGTTTTTGTCAGCTGCGTGACAGCGCCTTTGCTGGCGCCATAGGCGGCGTTCTGCAGGGTGGGGTAGTAGCCGCCGACAGACGAGACGTTCACGATGGACCCATGGCCACGTTTGGCCATGACGCGCATGACTTCGCGGCATCCCAGAAAAGTTCCGTCAAGATTCACGGACAAGACTTTCCGCCAGTCAGACAGCGTCATTTTGTCGAGCGCGCCGTTGACGACATCGCCCACGATCCCGGCGGCGTTGACCAGTATGTCTATGCCGCCGTATTTTTCTTCCACTGCGGCGACGGTCTTCTTCCATGCGTCTTCGCTCGTCACGTCAAGCGCCATGAAGTCCCGGCCCTGGTTGCTGGCATGATCCGCAGGCGCGCTGTCGCGCAGATCACAGACGATCACCCTGGCCCCCTCATTCACAAACATGCGGGCAGTTGCGGCGCCGATGCCATTGGCGCCGCCAGTCACGATGGCAACCTTGTCCTTCAGTTTTTCCATGTCAATTTTCCAATTATTGCGGAAACGTTTCTATTATAGTCTATGAATGAAAATTAGAAGCTAGATAGAGTTATCCCTAATATTCATACTATGTAGAGCAAATGCTTCAGGTATAAACCCTTATGTGATCAAAGAAATTATTGAATCACAATGGAAACGTTTTATCAGTTTAAATAATTTAGGAGGAGATGATATGAAGAAACTCGTTTGCATTGGTTTGATGGCGTTGAGCTGTGCCCTGGGCGCCGCTCACGCGCAGTCTGATCATCAGTATCCGGATCGGCCCATCCGGATGTTGCTGCCTATGTCCGCCGGGGGCGGTGGCGATGCGTTTGGAAGGTTGCTTGCCGATCATTTGAGCAGGAAACTGGAGCAGCCTATTGTCGTTGAGAATAATCCTGGCGCTTCTGGGACCATAGGCATGGCGCAAGTAGCCAAGGCCGCGCCCGACGGCTATACGATCAGCCTGGGCACGTTCACCTCCATTACGCTGGCGCCCACAGTATTTCCGGGCTTGCCCTATGATCCGCGCAAAGACTTCACAACGCTGGCGCGCGTGGGAACCGCCCCTGTTGTGCTCGTTGTTCGTGATGATTTCCCTGCCAAGGATTTGCGCGAATTCATTGAGCTTGCCAAAAAGAGTGATCAGCCTATTCAGTATGGAACCTGGGGGCCGGGGTCCACAGGGAATTTCTGCGCGGAAGTCGTTGCCCAGAAAGCGGGCATTCACCTAGAGCATGTGCCATTCAATGGCTCGGCCCCGGCAGTGACAGCGCTGTTGGGAGGTCATATCAATGTTGCTTGGCTGGATATCGGATCGGGCACGACAGCTGTGCAGGGCGGGAAGGTGCGCGCCCTGGCGTTGTGCACACAACGCACAGACAGTCTGCCCTCCGTGGCAAGCTACAAGGAGCAGGGCGTCGACTTCGACGAGTGGATTGGCTGGGGCATGTATGCGCCCGCCGGTGTGCCTGAACCCATCCTGGAAAAGCTGCGGGAAGCCATCAAGGCAGTGGTAAACGAGCCGGAAGTGCAGAAACAGATGCTTGGCTGGGGCATTACCCCGGATTACCTGTCCGGCTCGGAGCAGGCGGGAATCACGGCGCGCTCCATTGATATATGGAAGCAGATTGCACGCGATGCGGGGATGAAGTTCAATTGATGTGAGTGGAAGCTTGACTGGATTGGTTGAGCTTTTTGATCTCGTTCAGCTTAGTTCCATGGTTATGCTGTGTTTTCCTGCTGTGCAGAACAGCAGAAAATTGCTGCATTGCTTCTGTGCTACGGGCTACGAAATTCGAGGGGCTGCATCAGGGGCTAGACCTGTATGTGGAAACTCTCGAAATTCCTGAACAAAAGCCTGGCGTGAGGGCATCGTGCTTATTCAGAGCTAATAAGGTAGTATGATTGGACCACCTGAACTACGATCTCCTTTATGACGCTCACAGACAAAACAAAAGCGCTTCAATTCGAGACTATATCGCCTCTTCGCGCAGTAGATGAAATTGAATCGCAGATTCGCGCCATGATTGCCCGTGGTGACCTGAAGCCTGGCGACAAGTTGCCGCCTGAGCGCCAACTGGCTGTACAACTGAGCGTCAGCCGAAACACGCTGAGGGAGGCGATTCGTTCCCTGGAGTACGCAGGTATCGTTCAAATGCGCAAGGGTGCCAGCGGAGGAGCCTATATTCTTCATGGCAACTCGGAGGCCATCGTCGATGGGCTGCGCACGCTGTATGACTTGGGGGCTATCACGCCGCAACAGTTGACTGAGGCGCGAGTTTGGCTCAGTGAAATCGTAGTTCGTGTCGCATGTGAGCGAGCCACGGAGGAGGATCTGAAAGCGCTTGAGGATAATATTGAAGCGTCCGCCAGGGCCCAAAAGCGAGGGGAATTCGACGAGCGCCAGAAATTGAATCGAGAGTTTCATCTCGTGTTGGCGCGCATCAGTCGAAACCCCATCGTGATCAGCATGATGGAAGGCGTCATGAATGTCATGGGACAATTTATTGAGCAGATTGGACCTCGCGAGAATCGATTTACTGTGCCTTCGCGCCGCCGGTTGATGACGCATCTGCGCAATCGCGATACCGATGCTGCCACTGCGGAGATGAGCAAGTATTTGGCCCGGCTGCAGTCTGGTTATCTTGATCAGTGGTCCGAACAGAGAGCGAACCAAGCCTCTGACGTATAATTTTACTTATCGCATCTTGGATATGGCCTGAGCTGGTGGTATCCAGGCCTGAATCAGGATGCTGCTGCTTTGCGATGTAAAACCACAGGGGCACCGCCAAGCCGGCGTTTGCACATCCAGACCGCAAGGGCTGAATCCAAATAGTCGGCGTGTGTACGGAACCACTTGTCGAGTTCGGTCGCAAAGGTTCGCCCTATCTCTATGTTTCCGGCCACAACTAGCGGTTGCACCTGCTCCGCAGATCGTAAGACTGCAGCGTGCTCGTTGATGTGACACTCACGAGCTGGAAAGTTTGTCAGCTGCATCCATTGGTCCTCCGTATTGAAATGGGAACGCAGATGTTGCAGGAGTAGCTCCAGCTGTTCCGGCAATTCGGTATCGGCACAGGTGAGGGTGCGAGCAACAAGTGTATCGAACTCCTCATGGATTTCGTCCATAGGCAAAAAACCCAACTTGATTGGGCCCTGACTGGCCGGTGGTGGAGCGATCTGTGCCATGTATTTTCTCCTGAAAAACAATATGCGTTCCGCAAATCCAGCGCGATTACAAATCCAGCGTCAACTTCTGGCTATGGGAACCAGAGCAGCAAATAATGACGCTGTCATTCGCTTCGCGTTGCTCGTCTGTCAAGCAGTCGTCTCGATGGTCGGGTATTCCATCTATGACTCTGGTCAGGCAGGAGCCGCAAATGCCTTGAGTGCATGCATACGGAACATCCAGGCCTGCGTCTAGCAGGGTGTCGAGAATGGATTTCCCATTTTTCACGGTGAGCGTGCGTCCATCCCGAGCCAAATGCACATCGAAACCGCCGGATGTTGCAGCCACCTGCGATGAGGCAAAGCGTTCAAAATGGACGGTGTTAGGGCTCCGTTTCTGCGAGGCGCTGATGAAATCTTCAATCATGCCTGCTGGGCCGCAGCAATATAAATGAGCATCGTCTGGAGCCGATTCCACTAGAGCTTGGATATCCAGGGGTTCAGGGCTGCTGTCGTTGAAATAACGGTGAACAACCCCCTTGCAGTTGGCAGCAAGCAACTCAAGCTCGTCGGAGAAGGCCATGCACTCCCGTGATCTGGCACAGTAGTGCAGTTGCCATGGACGTCCTGCAGCTGCCAGGTGAGCCACCATCGATAAGATCGGCGTGATGCCAATACCTCCTGCTACCAGAATCGATGATGGTGCTTCTTCTTCTAATTCAAAGTCGTTTAACGGCGCTGAGAGTTCAAGCGTCATACCAACTCTTGCTTGATCGTGCAGCCATGCGGAACCACCTCGGCTGTCAGGCTCGCGCTTGACTGCAATCCTGTAACTGGCACGTTCGCTGGGCTTATTAAGTAGGGAATAGCTGCGCACAAGCCCACCGGGTAGGTGTAGATCTATATGAGCACCTGGGGTAAAGGCTGGCAACTGTTGGCCGGTGAGAGAAACCAACTCGAATGAGGATGTGCCTTCACTTTCCAGCCGAATTTGCTTGATCAGCACAGAGAAAGTCGCAGGGTTCATGGCGTGTACTCCTGATCTATATCGTAGGACTTTCGATGGGGCTTCGATTCTGAGTTGATCAAATATCAAAGTCTGAAAGTTATAGACAAGAATATCATAGTCGTGGTAGATTGTCTCAATGGTTATACCAAATAATTATTGGGAGAAAGCAACATGCTGACACGAGAAGATAATGAGCGTTTGGTTCGAGTGGGTCCGGACACGGAAATGGGCCGCTTGATGCGCCTGTATTGGATTCCTTTTTTGCGATCGACAGATGTGCAGGCGAACGGTCAGCCTTATCGGGTCCGCCTTCTTGGTGAAGACTTGGTTGCCTATAGGGATAGCGCGGGTCGCGTAGGTTTAGTGGATCATGCCTGTCCGCATCGTGGAGCGCCGCTGGTGTTCGGCCGTAACGAAGAGGAGGGAATTCGTTGTGTGTATCACGGTTGGAAATTCGATGTAACAGGTGCTTGTAAAGACATTCCGACCGAACCGGCAGGCTCTCCTATGGTAGACAAAATCCGTGTGAAGGCTTATCCGGTCAAGGAGCGTAATGGCGTGCTGTGGGCCTATATGGGACCCGACGCCGATGCGCCGCCACCATTACCCAACGTTGAGTGGAATCTAGTTGATGAGACTCAGTGCGCCATCACGCTGCGCGTACAGGAATGTAATTGGCTGCAGGCGCTGGAAGGTGAAATTGATTCTGCTCATGCGGCTATCCTGCACGGGCGGGTAGATAGTTCTGGTGTCATTAATCAGTGGAAACAAGGCCAGGATAAGGCGCCTACTTTCGAGTGTGCCGCACATGATTCTGGGTTGAGCATTGCATCACGTCGTAAGCTTGGTGACGACAAGAACTATATTCGGGTGAATCAGTATTTAATGCCTTTCTGGACGCTTGTTCCGCCCCAGGCTCAGTACCCCGAGTTGAGTGGCCACGCTTGGGTTCCAATCGATGATGAGCATACCTTGTGCCTCATGTTTTCCTACCACCCATCTCAACCGTTCTATGAGAAAACGCGCAAGCTCTTCAAAGAAGGTCACGCGGGACGGGAGACGGGCCATGCATCAGATGCTTCGTTTGAGGAACGGCCCATCACGGTGCCTTACCACACCTATTGGAGCAAATACAACCGAGGCAACGCGTATCAGTTTGACTATCAATCTCAAGTCGACAAGTTCAATGCAGGTCTACCAGGGCTATGGGTGCAGGACGCTGCTTGCCAATCAGGTGTGTCGCCCATTTATGACCGTAGCAAAGAGCATCTTGGAACGAGCGACACAGGCATCGTCCGTGTACGCCGTCTTCTGCTCAATACGCTCCGGCAACTGGCGGCGGACGACACAAATCGACCAATATCTTCTACGGACCCTGATCAGCTTATGTTTCGTGCTATCTCAATCACCATTCCCGCGAATGCCGATTGGATGGCTGCCGGTCGGGAGTTCATGGCTGCAAGGTTGGGCGAAGGCTTCGGCTACGAACCCTGAAATCTTATTGTCCAGATACTGTTACTACAACACTTGAGGAGCCTTTATGAGTTGCTGTATTTTCTGGTGGCGAACGCTTTTTGCCATGGTGGCGTTTTCCCTTGCTTTGTCCGCTACAGCGGCAGATTTTCCGTCGAAACAAATTCAGATCATTGTCCCATACGCCGCAGGTGGGTCCACGGATCAATTGGCCCGTGCTATTCAGGAGCCAATGAGTGAAGTTCTCGGCCAGACCGTGGTTATTGTGAACAAGCCTGGAGCTGCAGGAACCATTGGAGTTAGCCATGTTGCGCGGGCGGAGCCAGATGGTTATACGCTTGTATTTGGTAATACGGGGCCTAATGCCATTGTGCAGCTAACCCGTGAGGTTCCTTACGATCCGCTTGTGGATTTGCAGCCGATTTCGACGGTAGCGATCGCCCCGATGATCTTGGCTGTAGCTGCGGATAGTTCAATCAAGACGCTCGATGATTTTGTTGCATACGCAAAAGAGAAGGGCGACGTGCTGAACTTCGGTTCGACTGGGAATGGCGGTATCTCTCATTTGTCTGGTGAATACTTCAATCAGCTGGCTGGAACCAAGATGGTACATATTCCGTATAACGGAGGAGCACCCATGCTGCCTGCTTTTGCCGAAGGCCAGATAGACGCTGCTTTTCTTACGGGGCTAGATGGCACCAATATGCTTTCCTCCGGCCTGATTCGCTATCTTGCAGTAGGAACCGCTAAACCTAGCGCAGTTGTGCCTGGCGTCCCGCCGATCTCGGATACCGTGCCTGGCTTCAAAAGCGTGGCTTGGTTTGGCCTGCTTGCGCCTAAGGGCACTCCTAAGAGCGTAGTCAGCAAATTGAACGCGGCAGTTGTTTCGTCTGTGGCGAACCCTGATGTTCAGAAGCTCTTCACGAGGCGTTCAGTTGAGCCACATAGCAGTACACCAGATGAGTTGGCTAGTCTTATCAAGGATGAGATCGCACAGTGGGGGCAGGTGGTGAAAGGCGCCAATACTAAATTCTAAATACTCTGCGCTCTCTGAGCGGAACGAGGAAGCACTATGCTAGAAAACCTTGCTGTTGATTTTCCGGAACACCATTGTCGAGCAGTTGACGCACCACTTGCTCTGCAGGAAATTAGAGTTGTCGACTTCACTCACTTTATTGCCGGCCCGTTCGCCACAATGATTCTCGCGGATATGGGCGCCGATGTCATCAAAATAGAGGCTCCGGGCCGCGGTGACGACTTCAGGCAATACCCGCCCATGGACAATGATAGCGGTCTCGCGGCTCCATTCTTGTGGAGCAATCGTAACAAGCGCAGCGTAGCGTTAGATTTGAAATCGGACTCTGGCGTGGCGATTGCATTGGAACTTATAGCAACCGCTGATGTGGTTGTGGAAAATTTTTCAACAGGAGTCATGGAGCGACTTGGTCTTGATTATGAAGCATGCCGGAAGATAAATCAGAAGCTGATCTACTGTTCGATCTCCGCTTATGGTCGCAGCGGGACATTTTCTGATCGAGTCGGTTTCGATCCCATTGCTCAGGCGGAAAGCGGTTTTATATCTATGAATGGTTATGCCGATCGTGAGGGTGTGCGTGCGCTATCTCCAGTCATGGATATCAGCACTGCAATGATGGCTTCGAATGCTGTACTCGGTGCGCTGCTGGCACGTGGACGCACCGGGAAAGGGCAGCAACTGGAGGTGTCTCTATTTGACAATGCAGTTCTAATGACTGGATATGCCTCATTGCAGCAAATATTCACAGGTAAAGAGCCTGCACGCAACGGGAACACTAGTCCGGATACTTGTCCGTCTGGTGCATTTCGTGCAAAGGACCGAAGTTTTTATATCAACTGCGGTAGCAACAAGATATTCCAACGCCTTATGTCAAATGTCCTGGATAGGCCTGATCTCGCAGCCGAACCGCGTTATGCGACAGGTGTACAGAGGTCGCAGAACCGCGAGGAATTGTTCCGGTTTCTTGACGAGCAGTTCATGCTCCAGCCGTGGGCCTATTGGCAAGAGCGGATGCGCAAGTATGGTGTGCCGTGTGGGCTAGTGCGGACGGTGGGCGAAGCTATAAGGTCGGAAGAAGCCCGGGAGCGCGCGCTTGTCACGCGTATTCCTGGGCGGGATGGAAGATGGCTGCCAAATTTGACTCTTCCTATACGTTATGCCGGGACGCCGCTTGCTGATCCCGTGGCTGCACCTACAGTGGGCCAGCATAACCGTGATGTTCTATGTGGGGTGCTGGGCTACGATGATGCCCAGATACAAGCATTTTCCGATGCAGGTGCCTTTGGCCAACAGCCAATACACAGCGTTTCGGTTGCGGAGGCTTAGTATGCGCTTGCGCTCTCTTAAAGGCCGCGTGGCCATCGTCGGTATCGGCGAGTCCGTCTATTACCGTCACGGAAAATCCCCGGACTCGGAATTTAAACTCGCTCTCAAGGCCATTCTGGCTGCATGCGATGATGCTGGTGTTCGTCCGACTGATATCGATGGCTTCGCTTCGTTTAGCGACGATCGTAATGATGCCTCTCGTTTGGCTGCGGCGCTGGGGATACGCCAATTGCGCACGGCCACGATGCAGTGGGGAGGCGGTGGCGGCGGGTGTTGTGCTGCGGTAGCCAATGGGGCTGCGGCAATTGAGGCAGGCATGGCCGAGTGTGTGGTTGTTTTCCGCTCACTGGCACAGGGCCAGTTTGGGCGTTTTGGACAGACTCGGAACATTCATACGATTTCGGGCGAGAAAGCCTATCTGATGCCTTATGGAGTATTGGCGCCGCCGCAGCGGTTTGCCATGCGGGTCCGCCGTTTCATGCACGATCATGGCATCGAGCAGGAGGCGATGCGGGCAATCGCGCTGGCTTCCTACCACCATGCCCAGGCGAATCCGCGTGCGGTGATGTATGGCAAGCCGCTAGATGCCGATGGTTATGATGCATCACGTTGGATTGTCGAGCCCTTCCATCTTTACGACTGCTGCATGGAGAATGATGGTGCGGCTGCCATTATTCTGATGAGTGCAGAAAGGGCAAGGGATCTTCGCAACGTTCCGGTATATATGCTAGGGGCCGCATCAGGGTCTGGATATCGCGCCGGTGCGGATCCGCATAACTCACCTAGTTATGCGAGTGCGAACTTCGGCACGCTGGCGCCAGATTTGTACCGTATGGCAGGAGTGGGGCCGGACGATGTTGGCGTGGTGCAATGTTACGAAAACTTCACTGGCGGCGTACTCATGGCTTTGGTAGAGCATGGTCTGGTTAGAGCGGATCAAGCGAACGATTTTTTCAGGCTTGAAAACCTCATCGCGCCGTCAGGAAAACTACCTTTAAATACCAGCGGAGGAAACCTTGCGGAATGTTATGTGCATGGTATGGAGCTAGTGGTTGAGGCGGTTCGCCAGGTGCGCGGAACATCTACCAACCAGGCTCCGCGTAACGATGTAGCGCTGGTGGTTGGAGGGCCGATGGTGACACCGGCTAGTGATCTATTACTGGGCACGGAGGCGGTACTATGAACGAACAAAGCACGGATACTTTTTACTTGCCTGTTGGCTTGCCCATTCCGGAATCAGAAAGTGACGGCCTATCCGAGCCATTTTGGTCTGGTTTGCGTGAAGGCAGGCTCCTGGTGCAGCGTTGTGTGCATTGCAAGACTTGGCAGTTCGGTCCCGAATGGCTCTGTCATCGCTGTCATGAGTTCGATCCAGCGTGGGAGGAAGTCGAGCCAGTTGGGAAAATATACAGTTGGGAACGGGTTTGGCATCCTGCGCATCAGGCGCTGAAAGAACATGGTCCTTATATTGCGGTACTTGTAGAACTTCCCGACGCCGGGAACATACGGCTTGTAGGTAATCTTTTGGGTGATCCCATGCAGGATGTGGTTATTGGCGCCGAGGTGGAGGGGCAGTTCGAACATCACCACAATGCTAATCCGCCCTACTCATTGCTGCAGTGGCGATATCGGTGATGTCATGAAGCCACTTCACACAGAAGGCAGCGATGCTCGCAGGGATGCAGATCTGATCGTGGTTGGTGCTGGAGCAGGTGGAATGACTGCTGCGCTAACCGCAGCTTTGCACGGGTTGAAGGTAGTGCTCTGTGAGGCAACAGACCAGGTTGGCGGCACGACCGCAACATCCGCAGGTACGATCTGGGTTCCAGGTAATCGGCACGGTAGATTGGCGGGTTTTGACGACACGAAGGAGCTGGCTAGAAACTATCTGGATTCGCTTATCGGTACGGAAGACGAAGGGGGAGTACGCAGTGCTTACCTGACCACCGCAGATGAAGCGATCTCTTTTCTAGAGTCGAACTCAGAGGTCAAATTCGTTTCTGCTGGCAAGCATCCAGACTATCTGCCTCTGCCAGGCGCCGCTGAGTCTGGTCGAGCTTTGGGACCTGTGGAGTTTGATGGCAGACGATTGGGACGCGACTTCGATCGTATCCGTGCACCTTTGCCGGATTTTCTTGTGTTGGGTGGGATGATGGCTGGCAAGGCAGATATCAAAGCCATGATCAATCGGTACCGGTCTGCGCACAGCTTTCTGCACACAGCAAAACTGATCTTACGCTATGGGCTTGACCGTTTACGCTACCGGCGAGGTACACGGTTGGTTATGGGAAACGCACTTGTGGCGCGTTTGTACTATAGCTTATGTCAGACTGGTGTAGAGATACGATTTAATACCACCTTGCGTAGCCTGGAAAAAGAAGGTGAGCGAGTGACAGGGGCGATTTTTCATGATGAAGGTTCTGGCCTCATTAGGTTGAGTGCCAGGGCAGGGGTGGTTTTGGCAACAGGTGGTATCGGTCACGGGGCGTGCTTGCGTGCCGCGTTGGCACCGAATGCGCTTAAGTTTCAGTCATTGGTTTTTGAGCGGAATCGCGGCGATGGCATTGCTGCAGCGCGGCAGGTGGGGGCTCATTTAGACTGTCATGATGACAGTTTTTTCTGGCAGCCCGTTTCGCATGTGCCCACGAAGGGCGGTGACCACCGCCTGTTCCCTCATTTGTATCTTGATCGTACCAAGCCGGGTGTAATCGCTGTCGACTCCTTAGGTGAGCGCTTCGTAAATGAAGCTGCCTCGTATCATCATTTCGTGGTAGCGATGCTCGAGCGTAACCAGACCGTGCCGGCTGTTCCTGGATACTTTATCTGTGATGTGCGGTTCATACGCAAGTATGGGCTGGGAATTATTCCGCCCGGTACGCGAAGCCTCAAGAGGTATGTCAATAGTGGCTATATCGTGATTGACCAGTCGCTTTCAGGGTTGGCAAAAAAGTTGAATATCAGCGTAGGCGGGCTTATCGCCTCGGTTGAAAAAAACAATGCTTATGCAGCTACAGGTGTGGATCTCGACTACGGAAAAGGCAGTTTCGAACTCAACCGATTCAATGGTGACCCTGAGCATCATCCCAACCCATGCCTCGGACCAATTTCTAAGCCTCCGTTTTGCGCACTTCTGGTGTGGCCCGCAGACGCCGCTAGCAGCTCTGGTCTTGCTACGGATGACAAAGGATCTGTGCTTGGCGTTGGAGGAGTGCCTATTCCGGGCCTTTATGCCTGCGGAAATGACATGGCATCGATAATGAAGGGGGGGTATCCTGGGCCCGGAACGACTATAGGCCCAGCGATGGTATTTGGATACAGAATTGGACTGCATGCAAAGCAGACACTGCCCTAAGTTCGATAGGTGTTCTCTGTGGATTCAATGCAGGGGCTTTGTTGGCAGGGGTTTACGTGTTACGGTTCCGCTGGGTCCGAAAAAATCGTCTGGGCCAGGTGAAACGCTGAGTTGGCCGCAGGCACACCGCAATAAATGGCGGTCTGTAGCAATACTTCCTTTACTTCATCTTCAGAGACCCCGCAGTTCTTAGCCGCACGCAAGTGCAATGCGAGCTCTTCGTTTCGGTTCAACGCGACCATCATGGCTATCGTAATCTGGCTACGTGTCTTACGCGGAAGGCCGGGGCGTGTCCAAATTTCTCCCCAAGCATAACGTGTGATCAGATCCTGAAAGTCTGTGGTCAACGGTGTACGTTTGAGCAGCGATTTTTCGACGTGTTCTTTGCCCAGTACCTCTCGTCTGGTTTCCAGGCCATCTTCATAGCGGTCATTGTCATTCATGGTGATTCTCCGATTGGATACTTTTCGGGGTGGCGAGCGTGTTTATATTGATTTGGTGTTAGTGAGCCGATGCCCACTTGGCCACTACAGCGTCGACATAGGACGCAGACTGTCCCAGGTAGTTTCTTGGGGAGAGCAGTGCGTCCAGTCTGTCTCCACTTAGATGTTCCATGACACGAGGATCGGATCCGAGCGTCTGCCGCAGTGTGTGTCCCGAGGCGATGGCTGAACGGGAGGCTTCTTGGACAATATTGTGTGCCTCAAGCCGCCCCACTCTATCTCCCAACGCCAGCACAATCGCTTCACCTAGTACCAGTCCGTGTGTTCTATCTAGATTGTCTCGCAGGCACTGTGTGTTGGCTTCGATACCAGATATGACATCGGCCATGTTGTTGACAGCCCCTCCCGCAAGTCTGGCTAGCTCGGGTAAGGCGTACCATTCACTTTGCCACCCACCCAGTGCGCGCTCGTGCTCCTGTACCATGCCACTTAAGATTGTTGCGACAAGATGAGGCGCACGTACCGACGCAGTTAGGACTGCGGCACACTTAACGGGGTTCTGTTTATGCGGCATGCTTGATGAGCCTCCCTGACCGGGGGTAGAAGGTTCCTTTAACTCCCCGAGTTCAGTTTGCATCTGAAGGGCAATGTCGCGTGCGAGCTTTCCGAGTGAGCCGATCAATATACCGAGCCAGGCGGCTACTTCGGCAGTTCGGTCGCGCTGGGTATGCCAGGGTACGTCTGGAAGGCTGATTCCAAGGAGATTGGCTAATGTTGCCGCGACAGCCGGTGCTGCGGGACCCAGGCTAGCGAGCGTACCGACGGCTCCACCGAACTGAAGCACTTCAACTCGAGGTCGTAGTGATTGCAGCCGTTGGATGTGGCGGCCGAATGTATCGAGACTCAATGCGAATTTCAATCCTTGCGTCGTCGGCAGCGCTTGCTGCAGCCATGTGCGGCCTGCCATCGTCGTATCTCGGTGACGCTTAGCCTGCTCTGCAAGTGCGGTACAAAGTCGCTTCAGATCTGCATGCAGGACGGTTAGCGTGGAACGTATCTGCAGTACTGTGCCTGTGTCAATTATGTCTTGGCTTGTGGCCCCCCAGTGCACATACTTGGCGGCTTCTGGGTTGGCTCGCTTTACTATCGCGGTCAGTTGCTTGACCAGTGGAATAGCGATATTTCCGCTCAGTGCAGCATCGGCCTGTAAGGCGTAGGCATCGATTTTCTCCGCACGACACGCAGATACGATAGGCTCCACTGCTGTTTGAGGGATGACACCGAAGGCTGAGCAACTCTGCGCGAGGGCGGCTTCTACGTCAAGCATGGACTGTAGAGTCACCCGTGTTGACCAGATTGCATTTATGGCTGCGGTGCCTTGAATCGAGTCTGTTAATCGACCCAATTCCCTGATTTGTTCTGACATCTTGGCTTTCCAATTATGCGAAATTATGGACTACACATCGAAGAAGACAGTTTCCGCAGGGCCTTGCAGGTAGATGTCAAACCGGTAGGTTGGTTTTAGGATTCCGTTTATACGTTGTGCGATCAGTGTGGGGCGCCGTTCTTTCGGTACCGACATCAAAACTGGGTCCGTGGCGTTGCGTTCCATCTCATCGTCGAAATAGAGCCGCGTATATGCATGAAGAAGCATACCTCGCATCATGACTATGAAATCGATATGCGGTGCGGATTCGACGTCGAGACAACCCGGCTTGATGGTATCAATGATGAATCTTAGCTCGGCGTCAGTACCGGTTCCCGTGCGTGTAAACCCTGTGAATCCAGTAGCCTTGGCCTGATCGACGGACTGAACATACTTGCCTTGCGCATCAGCCTGGAATGTTTCAATCAGCGCATCGTTCACTGCGTTTCCACTACCGTCGAAGACGTTGCCTACGATTGTGACATGCTCGCCTGCCGTATCTAAGGTAGCAGCTGTGGGGCTGAATAGGCTCGTCATATCATACCCATACTGCTGAGGACAGAGCCCGTAGGCGAAATAAGGCCCCACAGTTTGAGAGGGAGTCTGTTTGAGTGAGCTCATGTGTTACTCCGTTGGTGTTTGCTTTGGACCGCGCAGGACAATGTCAAATTCATAGCCTAGTGCGAAACCTTCCTTGGTGGCGTCAAGCGTAAAGCGAGAAACCAGTAGATCTCGGGTTTGGGTGGGGGTGCCCTGAAAAATGGGGTCGTAAGCAAGCAGAGGGTCACCTGGAAAGTACATCTGTGTAACAAGGCGGGAACCGAAATGTTCACCGAACAATGAAAAGTGAATGTGGTTGGGACGCCATGCGTTGGCGTGATTCCCCCAAGGGTAGGCGCCCGGTTTGATAGTCAGAAACTGGTAACGGCCTTGATGATCAGTCAAGCAACGCCCAGCCCCCAGGAAATTCGGATCGAGGGGAGCGTCGTGTTGATCGACTTTATGAACATACCGCCCGGCGGCATTGGCCTGCCAGATTTCCACTAGCGTGTTGCGCACGGGCCTTCCGTATTCATCCAGAACGCGACCGGACACAATGATACGCTCACCCAGTGGCTCGCCATTTTTTATGGCATTGCGCGTCAGATCGTTATCCAGCGCACCTAATTGTTCGCTGCCATAGACTGGAGCATGCCGATTCTTCAGCGACTCTTTTAGCGGAACAAGAGGTAGGCTGGGGCTGCGTAGGACTGACGATTTATAGTCGGGGTATTTGTACGGTGGGTGTGCATCCCAGTCGCGGGGACTTAGAATTATGTTGTCCAATTTATTCATTATGCCTCCTGAAAACGATGTTCTGGAGGCTCAACTCTATAGGAACCAAGTGGTTATGGATAATGACGTTTTGTTCGATTTTTGATAACTAAATATTATGCATAATATATTTGCAACCGGCCGTCTGAAATTGAGGCATTTGCAGTGTTTCTTGGCCGTCTCACAAGCGAAGAGTGTCCAGCGCGCTGCTGATTCTTTATCCGTTACCCAGCCTGCGGTGACCAAGACAATCAAGGAGCTGGAAGCAATACTCGGTTACCGGTTGTTTGAGCGCGGAAGGCTTGGAGCAACGCTCACCGACGAAGGCATAATGTTTGCACCCTACGCGCAGGCCTGCCTTGCTATGCTCAGGGACGGTGTTACCGCATTACGGCAGCGTGATGTGGACACCCCGACTTTGATCACTGTAGGCATATTGCCAACCGTTGCTACTGTGCTGCTGCCAGCGGCCATCGAAGTTTTTCGTGAAGCATCGCCGGAGACATCCTTGCGAATTATCACGGATGCGAATACTGGTCTTCTAAGGGGACTCAAATCAGGGGAGACTGATTTTGTAGTGGGCCGGCTTGCCGATCCGGAAGCGATGATGGGTTTGAGTTTTGAGCATCTGTATCGTGAGCCTCTGACTGTGGTCGCGTGTGCTGATCATCCGTTGATACAAGAGGAAAGACTAAGCCTGGCGAATCTGTCTGCATTTCCTCTAGTGGTTCCCCCGCTTGGCACGCTCATCCGTCAATCTGCTGAGAGTATCATCACTGCGTTTGGTCTGAATCCGGAAATCGTACGATTCGAGACTGTCTCAGTGTCTATGGGGCGAGCGCTTGCACTGAATAATCGCGCCGTGTGGTTCGTCCCTTCCAGTGTGGTGTGTGATGATCTTGCCGGTGGTGTTCTTGCTCCGCTGAAGATACCATTTTCGGGCACGGATGAACCCATAGGGCTTATTCGTCGCAATGACGTTGAACTCAGTCCGGGGGTGTCCCGATTTATCGACTGCGTACGAAACGCCGGGCTAGAGCGAGAGCGGGTGCGAACATAGTAAGTCTGGCATGAAGAACTGTCGCGTTGCGTTGCCACGTATCTAATTATTCACGCAGATAAATTGGTTATAGGTGGCTTCGGGCCTCGTGTGCGGCCGCTGTCAATAGCGGCAATATTTGATCGACCCAGCTCATATCAGCTTCGCTGGCTGCGGACACTACCACGTTAAGCGCCGCTATTGTCTTACCGTGCATATTGCGCAAAGGCACTGATAATGCGTAAACACCAATTTCGTGCTCTTGAGCGACAAAACACCAGTCCTGCGCGCGCGCCTGGGCGACGAGCTTGCGAAGCGCTGTCGTTGTCGTCGTAGTGCAGGAAGTGAAGCGCGAAAGTATCCGACCTTTGCACCATGCATTAAAGACTGGTTTTTCCATTGATGCGAGAAGCATCCTTCCGGTAGATGTAGCATGCGCGGGCAGACGGGCTCCAAGATGCAGGCCATAAGGCGTCACCGACGGCCTCCTGTCGCAACCATCGCTGCGAGCCACTATTACAACCTCATCGCCGTCAAGGACTACCACAGAAAACGACTTTTTTGTTTGACTCGCCAGGCGATTCAAGGTGGGTTGGAGTATGCGCGGCAAACGCGCGGATGCCAGGTAGCTGCCAGAAAAACGCAGGACCTTCGGCGACAGCCAAAAATAGGCGCCATCTGTTTCAAGATAGCCGAGATGGGCAAGGGTTAGCAAATGCCGCCGCGCAGCTGCTCGTGTGATGCCGGCACGTTGTGATGCCAGTGTTGCATTGAGTTTCTGGCGCTCTGTATCGAAACTTTCCAGTACAGCCATTCCCTTAGCTAAACCAGCGATGAAGTCGGTCGACGCAATTTTCTTCGGTTGTAAAGAGGATATGTGTTTAGGAGTGATCATTACGCGTGTCTCCGTATTTACAGTTCTTGCGCGATGATCGCACAGAAAGGGCGTTGAGCGCACACATCTGGCTTGAACTGCTGGTGCGTATTAAATTGAGCAGATACCATAAAATGGTTGATCCATTTTGGAAAATGTAATGAAAACCCAAGTAGCAATTATAGGTGCCGGACCTGCAGGCCTGCTGTTGGGGCAGTTGCTGCACAGTATGGGAATTGATAATGTGATCGTGGAGCGTAAAAGTGGAGAATACGTACTAGGGAGAATTCGAGCCGGTATTCTGGAGCAGACCACGCTCGACCTGCTTGACAAGGCCGGTGTCGGCAAGCGTGCTCGCATCGAGGGGTTGCCTCATCATGGAATAGAGTTGCTCTTCAAGGGTAAGCGGCACCGCATCGATATGCACAAGTTGACCGGTGGGCGCCTGGTAACAGTGTATGGCCAAACCGAAGTTACGCGTGATTTGATGGAAGCGCGCGCCGCTGCGGGATTGGTCACGATCTACCAGGCTGAAAACGTGAGCTTGCACGACTTGGAAAGTAACGAGCCTGAGGTTCGTTTCGAGCACGGCGGTGTGCAACACTCGTTGCGTTGTGACTTTATTGCTGGCTGCGATGGCTATCACGGTGTCAGTCGCCGAAGCATGCCGAAGTCTATCCTCCGTACATATGAGCGTATATATCCTTTTGGGTGGCTAGGTGTGCTGGCTGATGTTCCGCCACTCTCGGAGGAACTAATCTACGCAAATTCGCAAAGGGGGTTCGCTCTCTGCAGCATGCGCAGCACGACCCGAAGCCGCTATTATCTGCAAGTATCAGTCAACGAAAGCACAGCAGAATGGAGCGACTCGGCCTTCTGGGATGAGTTGCGTGCCCGCTTGGACCCGGAGGCGTGCGACAGACTGGTGACCGGCCCATCGATTGAGAAGAGCATTGCTCCCTTACGCAGCTTTGTGGCTGAACCGATGCGTTTCGGGAAACTCTTTCTTGCTGGTGATGCCGCCCATATCGTTCCGCCAACGGGTGCAAAGGGTCTGAATCTTGCGGCATCGGATGTCGGATTTCTGTTCGAGGCACTGGTCGATTTCTATACAGAAAATAGTGAAAATGGGATCGACCATTATTCGCATCGCTGCCTGCACCGAGTCTGGCGTGCGGAGCGGTTCTCGTGGTGGTTTACATCGCTGATGCACCGATTTCCCGACACGGGTGAATTTGGGCAAAAGATCCAGGAAGCGGAACTCGACTATCTGATTGAGTCTGAGGCTGCGTCAACCTCCTTGGCAGAAAACTATGTTGGATTACCACTATAAAGACACAGAGTTGACCGCGAGGTAACTACTGTTTATAGTAAAAGGTTCATCCATTGAATATATAATTATTAAATAATCTCTACAGGTAGTGCCGGGATATATGCATCCTATTCTCCGCAGTCATTCGGATACGTATCTGCAATATCGAAGTATACGAGGTGATAGGAGAAGCGGCCTAAGAAAAGTACAGGCAGTTCACAATTTGGGAATATGTTGAAAGGAGCTGGACAGAGTGCAGCTCGATTAGAGAGGCCTATGCCTCGGCTTACAAATAATCATTTATGAAGAGGAGACAACTTATGATTCGCAATATTTTCGCAGGGGCTTGTATGGCCCTGGCAGTCGGAGCAGTGTCCGCTCAGGACGCTTATCCGACACGACCCATCACCCTTATAGTTCCGTTCACTGCAGGCGCAAGTTCGGATGTTACCGCGCGGGTAATCGCGGAAAAGATATCGGGGCCATTGGGGCAGCCAGTTGTCGTCAAAAATATGGCGGGAGCGACCGGAGAAATCGGAATGCAGGCTGCATCTCGGGCTGCACCGGATGGCTACACCCTTGTGGTAGGCACTGCATCATCTACCATAGTACCGTCGATTATTTCAAAAAACAGTACGTTCGACTTGTTCAAAGACTTCGTGCCTGTCGCGACCATGGCTAATACACCGCTACTGATTACCGTTGGTGCCGACTCAGCGTTTCATAGTATTGCGGATATTGTTGCAGAAGGCCGGCGCCATCCTGACACGTTAACTTATGGTGACTCAGCAGGCCTGTACCGGATTGTCATGGAGGAATTCAACAACCAGGCTGGCCTTAAAGTCATGGGTGTGCCATTTCGGGGTCCGTCGCAGGCTGCGACGGAGTTGCTGGCTGGCCGCTTGAGTATCAACCCCAATGCGTTGGGATCGGTTATGCCTATGTTAAACAGTGGTCGCGTACGGGCACTCGCGGTACTCGGCGCGAGCCGAACGCCGGCTTTGCCAGATGTGCCGACCATGATTGAGCAAGGGTTTGATGGCATGGAGTTCAATGGCTGGCTGGGTATTCTTGCTCCTGCCGGAACGCCAGAATCAATCATAAAACGCTTGGAACGCGAGATAGCTAGAGCGGTAGAGCTTCCTGAGGTCCGTAAGCTTTATACTGGGTTGGGGCTGGAGCCAACGGTGCTTACTTCTGAGCAGTACACTGCGGCTCTGCATAATGATTTACAGAAATACCAAAGCGTGGCTCAAAAAGCTGGAATAGAGAAACGGTAAGATAGCTAATCCGCTGAGGGAGAAAGGTCATGACTGTTGGTGAGAAGAGTTCGGCGGTGAGCAAGCTTGCGTTCGCTTCGGAACAGATAGTTCTGCAAAATGTGCCAGTCCGAGTAAAGCGCCAGGCTGCGCTGTGTATTCTGGATACCGTCGGATGCATGGTGGCCGGAACCAGTACAGCTGAGGCCGAATTGCTTTTTCGGTGCGAAGCAGGAAGTCAAAGTGCTTCACAGGTAGTTGTGCCGGGAACGGCGCAGGTACTGGACCTTTATGCGGCTCTACGCGTGAATGGTTATCTGGGCGATGTTTTGGAGTTGAATGACCTGATCGGAGGGCATGCCAGCATCGGCACGGTAACTGCTGCGCTGGCTCTCGCACAGATGCAGGCATCTTCAGGCGCAGCCTTGCTGGAGGCTGTGGTGCGTGGTATCGAGATCACCACTAGGGTGTATTCAGCGGTGTATGAAAAACTTAAGCGGTACACTGAGGTCGGCATTGTTCCGGTTGGCATTCCATCTTCTATTGGCGCTGCAGCTGCAGCGTCCCGGTTGCTCGAGCTGAATCACGTCCAGACCTGTCATGCCATGGCGATTGCCGGCGGCATGGCCGGTTGGTGTCCAGCCGAAGTGATTTTTGGAAATGGTGGAACGATGAAGCCTTTATTGTTTGGTGCCCAGCCCGCAACCGTTGCCGTGAAGGCGGCTTTTGATGCGCGTTGTGGCATGACTGGCCCACTGCAACTGCTGGATAGCAAGTTGGGCTATTTTAATACTGTATCTGTCGGCGGGTCCCTTGATACAACGCTGGATCACGAGTGGGCTCTGGCCTCGCCGCGTCGTAAGTTGCATGCGTGTTGTGGCTATATCCATTCTCCAGTGGATGCCTTGGTACAGCTTGGGTTACAGATAGCCAAAGTTTACCGAGACAGTACCGTGCAAGTGTATGTGGCTCCTTACGTCGCTGATGTCGTCAGCAAGAAGGGGACTCCTAATTCTCCAAACGATGCGCGCTTCCATTTGCAGTATTGCCTTGCCGTCGTGATGCAGGGGGAGGATGTCATCCGGCCAGAACACATTATCGGTGTTGAGTATCCCCTTCAAGATTCCGCCATCATTGAGGCCATGAACCGCGTTACCGTGGTGGCTGATCCCCAACTAGATCACTATCACCAATGCAAGGTGATACTCACGCGAGCCGACGGGCAGAGGTTCACCCACGTATTGGACGGCCCTAGGGGCTCGGACAAAGCGCCTTTGAGCGACGACGAGGTTGTCTCCAAGTTTCTGTCACTCACTAAGCCTATTCTTGGAAGCGAGCGCGCCGCAGAAGTTGTTGCAGCAGTCACTGATCTGGAGACTTTGCCGGATGTCGGTGAGCTTGCGCGCCTAGTGGCGGCACCTACTTGTTGAGGTGACCCGAACTGCTGCGCCTGGCTATTCTTTGAGAAGGAAGCCTTTGGGTACACATATCCCTCAAGGCTTCCAGTTTCGCAAGCTTGGCAGGTCCAGAAGTTTGATCAGCCGGTTTTCCTGTGCAGTGATTAGATTCTCTGATGCCGCTAAATATGCGGGAAATCCAGGGTGAGTATCTCGTTTGTGACAACGCTCTTCGTAGTCGGCCAGATCCTCGTATGCCCATAAGTGAACAACCTGGTTCAACTGGCCAACCTGGCTGGCATATAAGCCCAACGGAGTGCCCAGCGTTTCCAGCAGAATAGGCATGGCCATCCGGTCAAAGATGTCTAGGAACTCTTGCATCTTGCGTAAGCGTATGGTGTAGGTGCGGTGATCGACCAGAGGTTTTTCAAGCATCATGCGTAGGCTCCTGTTTGTTCAATGCGGTGTGGTTTGTGCATCGGCATCGGGCGAGCATTCCACTGCAATATGGCGACCGGTTATGTAGCCAAAGGTCATGATAGGGCCGAGAGTTATACCTGCTCCGGGATAGCTGCCTCCCATGATACTGGCGCGATCGTTACCGACGGCATATAGGCCTGGAATGGGCTGACTATTGTTATCCAGCACTTGGCCCACTACACTGGTCTTAATGCCGTCGAATGTTCCCAAATCACCCATGACCACCTTCAGCGCGTAGTATGGGCCTTTCGAGATGGGTGCTACGCAAGGATTCGGCTTGTTATCTGGGTCGGCTAGGTAACGGTTGAACGATGTGGACCCTCGTCCGAACTCCGGGTCCTCTCCATTCACCGCACCCACGTTGTAGCGTCTCACCGTATCCTCCAAGCCTTCTGCATCCAGGCCAGCGTTTCGGGCCAACTCCGTTAGAGTGTCGCCTTTGCTCAAGTAGCCATTGCGAATGAAACGTGATAGTGGCAAGGGGGCTGGTTTGGCATAACCCAATCCATATTTGCTAATTGTAGATTGATCGCAAATGAGCCACATGGCGGTTTCTTGTTGGCCTTCGCACGCAGCTATCATCGCCGCGCCGACGTCGTGATATGAGGCTGATTCGTTTGTAAAGCGGCGCCCGTTGCGCGTCACGCCGATGATACCTGGTTTATAGCGGTCCAAAAGGTGAGGAAATGCACCGAACTTTCCAGCGCCCAGGGGGACCTTTGAGACAGGCATCCAGGCGGAGGCATTGGGATATCGCATCTCCAATGCTGCGCCGCTATTCTCGGCCATCGTTATACCGTCTCCAGTGTTTCCAGTGGGAACAGGGGAGAAGTGTTCTCCGCCCCTTTGTACATGAGGATAGACTTGCTTTATGCGCTCCAGGTCGTGAGGAAATCCGCCGCAGGCTAAGACCACTGCCCGTCGCGCGTTCACACTGATATCTCCCTTTTCGCAACGAACCAATGCGCCTGTCACCTTTCGTCCGGTCGACTGCAGCTTGTACGCCGCCGCTTTTGTATAGATAGGAATACCTAGATCGAGTGCAGATTTCGCCAGCCGGGCAGCAAGAGCATTGCCACTGGTAACGTGGATACCGCGGCGATATAGTGCGAGCTCTTTCAGATGGTTAGCCAGTCGCTTGGCGACGTAGGTGAAGGATTTAAGAGATTTTGTGACGTTGAAAAAGTGCTTAAGCTCTGCATTGGATGAGTTGAACATCATGCCAATGAACGTAATTGTTGCCAGAGGAGGGCGCAATCTGGACATATCGCTACCAAGCTGGCGTATGTCATAAGGCGCTGCAAGGATGGAGCGGCCGATGTCTGCGCCGCCACCGAAGTCAGGGTGGTAGTCTGGGTACAGGGTGGGTACAAATTTGACGTCGGTCTCGCGCTCGAAAAATTCTACCATTTCAGGGGCGGCGTCCAGAAATGCGTCGATGGCGGTATCGTCGAAGAACATACCGGCTTCAGTCTTGAGATAGGCGCGTGCGGCTTCCCTGGTATCGGTAATACCGGCGGCCTTTGCGTGGGGATTGCCAGGTATCCAGAGTACCCCGCCAGAGAATGCGGTGGAGCCACCAAAAACTTCTTCTTTTTCCAGGACGATTACATCAAGTCCATTTTTTCTTGCTGTTATGGCTGCCGAAAGTCCTCCGGCCCCAGAACCGATAACTAAAAGATCGCACTCGGCGTTGCCTGATAAAGTATGAGAGCTCATGTTGTTTTGGCTAAAGTATTGGATACGTAAACGGCCTGGCAATAGAGGAGTAGCGCGGAATGCTCACCCGGCTGCTTTCAGGCCGTGTGGAAGACCATCAGCTCAAGAGCCAATAAATACAGGCTCACGTTTTTCCGTGAAAGCCTTGAGGCCTTCTTGTGCATCAATGGAGTCATAGCAGACGTTTTGAGCCGCTGTTTCGCGGTCCAGGGCTTGACGCAAATCACCGCTATGCAGCTGCACCGCTATTTTGGCTAACCGAAGCGGAACAGGCGCATTTTTTGCTATGGTCCGTGCTAGCGAAGCGGCTGTTTCCAACAGTAATTTGGAATCGACTACCTGGCTGACGAGACCAAGCCGTAGTGCTTCATCGGCATCTATGGTGATTGCGGTGTAGATCAGCTCGTATGCTTTGGAATATCCAACAATAAGCGGCAGCAGATACGTCCCGCCATAGTCAGGCATCATGCCTCGCTTGACGTGAGACTGGGAAAATATTGCAGTATCCGATGCAATGCGAATATCCGCTGCCAGTGCCAAGTTCATGCCTGCACCCATAGCTGGGCCATTCACTGCGGCGATTACTGGTTTAGGACATTCATAAATGGCCAGCAGCGTACGATCACGCTGTGGTGCGATTTTATCCTCGATGGGGCGGCCGTTTTCTGCGCGATCAAGGAGTTCGCCCACATCCCCTCCTGAACAGAAGGCAGTACCTGCGCCGGTCAAGATGACGACGCGTACTGAGTCATCGCAGCATGCGGTGCCCATGGCGGCAACTATGTCCTCACGCAGAGTGTCTCCAAGTGCATTACGACGCTCAGGTCGATTCAAAGTCACCGTTGCGATGTTGCCTTCGCGTTCATACAGGACGCAGCCAAACTTCTTTGTCTCATTAGCCATGGTTGATCTCACGGATTGTCTTTCTTGTGGAAGGGATATATGTATTGAGCTAGGAAGGTCGGCATTTATACATGAACGTATTCACCATGGAATGCACGATCTCGTCATGCTGATTCTTGATAATGCGCTCGCAGACGACTATGCCTTGAGTTTTCTTGCTGGTAAGTCTCTTTTCTTTTGGGGTGATGTAGACACGCAAGGTGTCTCCAGCTTTTACTGGGAGATGTATACGCCAGTTGTCGAGTCCGAGCATGGCAACTATCGTTCCATCATTGATGCCAGCCAGGCATTGCAGCCCGCCGGCAATTGCGAGCACTAACGGGCCATGTGCAATGGGCTCGCCATAGGGCTGCGTTCTGCAGAATTCGTGATCGATATGAGGGGCATTGAGATCACCCGACAGGCAAGCAAAGTTAACAATGTCTGTCGAAGTAACAGTGCGCCTGGGAGTGACAATGGCTTTTCCGACCTCGAAGTCCTCGAAATATAATCCGCGAGGTTGGTATTGTGGGGATGCATGTTGCATGATGTGGGCTCTTTTTCGGCTGAGGTGATTGGGCCTAATGCTTTGTGGTTGATCTGGCTATTGCGCCGAATTCCTATTCATACTAGGTTTTGGATGTAAGGATTTAGCGCTGATCGGTCTTCAGTCAGTGCAATAGGCCGGGCCACGAACTGCCCCGGCCTTATCCCAACGGTCAAAGTTCCATAAGTTTGGCGATGACATTCCGCTGAATTTCGTTACTGCCACCCCCGATCGGGCCGACGCGCGAGTCTCGGAAGAACATTTGCATGTCATATTCCATTGAGTACCCAGCACCACCTAATACTTGAAGGCCGATGTCGGAACACTTGAAGTTGTTTTCCGTGGCGACAATCTTGGCTATGGACGTTTCCTGGCGAGCAGGATGACCGCTGTCGAGTAGTTCCGCAACCCGGTGTACTGCTTGACGCGAAGATTCTGACATGATGAGCATATCTACCAGCTTATGCTGTATCACCTGGAATTCGGAGATGGGTTTGCCAAATTGAATACGGTCTTTCGCGTAATCGCGCGCATATTCAGTAATCTTGAAGCAATGGCCTGCAGATATTGCGGCCAGTCCCATGCGCTCCAGCGCAAGGCATTTCATAATGTTCTTCCAGGCAGAGCCTTCGTCCCCGATCAAGTTGCTTACAGGAACGCGAACATCTTCGAAGAATACTTCATTGGCGTGAGTGGTGCGACGGCCAAGCATAGAGAGAGGCTTTATGGTGACCCCATGCGCCTTCGTGTCTACCAGTAGTGTGCTAATACCCTGGTGCCGCGCTGCCTCAGTATCAGTCTTGGTAATGACAACCAGATAGTCTGCGACATGAGCGCATGTAATCCATACCTTGTTACCGTTGAGAATGAACTCGTCGCCTTCCCTGCGGGCGTTGGTTTTGATGCCGGCAACATCGGATCCTGTGCCAGGTTCCGACATGGCTAAGGCTAGCTTGGTCTTGCCTGCGATGATCTCTGGGATGATCTTCTGCTGTAGTTCGGGCGAGCCAAACTTAGCCACGTGCATCCCTGCATAGATTGCCGTGGTGGTAACGGCCTGCGCGATGCCAGTGTAGTAGTAGCCTAAAGTCTCCAGAAATACCGCGATATCCTTATGGCTGCCCCCGATCCCCCCCAGGGATTCAGGAAAGAATATGCCGAGGTAGCCGGCTTCCGCCAGAGCGTTGTACGCTTCGTGCGGAAATTCGCGAGCTTCGTCTATCTTGCGTACGGTATCCCATGGAAGGTGCTGGGACAGCAAGTCAAGTACTCCTTCGCGCATCATGCGTTGTTCGTCTGTAAGGCCTGTAGTGTTCATCAAGGTCATAATATTCCTATGGCTTCGTATTGTTGGATGTGTCTCAAGTTATCGGAAATCTTGGTGTACTTCACTTAAAGGGGCATAGCGTCAGTTGGTGACGAGGTCTCTCTCGCTAATTATCTTGGCGAACTGTGCGTGTTCGGTGTACAACAGCTTCTTAAATTCCTGCGGTGTCGAAGGCTGTGCAATAGCTGCATTCGCGAGCAGGGCCTTGCGTATATCCGGATCCTTTAAGGTTTGCCGGACTGCCTGATTTATTTCATCGACGATAGGGGCAGGTGTATTTGCGGGGGCCAATAGTCCAAACCATATCTCGGCGGAAAATCCCGGCAGAACTTCGGCGATAGGTTGTGCATCCGGTGCAATCTCGGAATGCTTTGCACTGGCAACGCCCAGCAGTTTGAGGTTCCCGGCGTCGATTTGGCCGAACATGGTCGCTGATGGGGCGGTGAATAGGACCTGCGTTTCGTTCGCACGTACGGACATGGTGGTATTGGCTTCGCCCTTGTATGACACCTCAAACATTTTCAGGCCTGCTGCTTGTGAGAGCATCCGGGTCGCTAGGCTTCCGTATGAGCCAGGCCCTGCGCTGGCGTAATTAATCTTGTTCGGTCGCTCCTTGGCATACGAAATGAGATCGCTAATGTTTTCAACGGGAAGGTCCTTATTGACTACCAGCGTCATAGGCATGGTGGTCACTGTCGTGATGGGTGTGAAATCCTTTAATGGATCAAAGGTCGCTGATTTGTTCTGCAAAGGTGCTATCAGCAGACCGTTATTCGGGTATAGGAGCGTATAGCCGTCGGGGGCTGATCTGGCCACATGAGCTGCGGCTATTGCTCCCGATGCCCCGGCCCGATTCTCGACTACGATGGGCTGGCCAAGAATTTTTGATAGAGGCTGCGCGATTAGCCGTATTTGAGCGTCGCTAGCACCGCCGGCGGAATACGGAACAACGATTGTGATTGGTTTTGTTGGGTAGTCTGCCGCCATGGCGATTGAGCTTGTTGCGGCTAGACAGGCAATCAGGGCAACCATACTCTTGTGGCCCAATGAACGATTCATCTATTGTCTCCATTGTGTTGTAAACAGCTGTCAGGTTTTTGGACAGCGTCCTCCTCTATGTGCCTGCATGAAAGCAGTCACGCATACCCTATTGGCCACACTGTCATTCCCGCTGTTGTAACTATGCAGCCAGAAACAGGTTTTATTTAATGGTAGAACCATATATAATTTTTGTCAAAGGATAAAAAATTTAGACCAATAAGGCCTGTGTTGGCTTTATTGTTGGGGTATCTTCCCATTAATCGATAAGTGATAGCAAACCTGTGCCATTCTGAACAGTTGCTGTGGAGAGCTTTTACTTCCAGAATATTTAATTGGTTAAACCATTAATATAAAGAGGAAAATATGTTTAATCAGGCGGAGATAGATGCGCTGCCCGTCAGGCAAAAGAAGCCTGTCAGACCCAGCGCGGCAAGCGGCCTTAGGGTCATCGACTTTTCGCATTACATTGCCGGTCCTTTTGCTACGGGAATGCTTGCAGATTTTGGGGCGGACGTTATAAAGATCGAGCGTCCAGGGAAGGGAGAGGACTTTCGTTACTATCCACCTATAGATCCGGAGTTGCCCGCGCAAGGAGGTCCGTTCCTATGGAGTAACCGCAACAAACGAAGTGTGGCATTGGACATCAAGTCTGAGGAAGGTGTGAGGGTTGCGCTTGAGCTGATTGCTAATGCAGATGTGCTGGTGGAGAATTTCTCTACAGGTGTTATGGAGCGTATCGGATTGAGCTATGAGAAATGTGCGGAACTTAATCCTCGGTTGATCTATTGTTCGGTGTCGGCATACGGACGAACTGGCCCTTTTGCTGATCGACTGGGGTTTGATCCGGTTGTTCAGGCTGAGAGCGGTTATATGTCTATGAATGGCTATCCGGATCGCCCTGGAGTGCGAAGCGGGCCGGTGATCATGGACATGGGCACTGCAATGATGGCTAGTAATGCGATATTGCTTGCCCTTCTGGCGCGAGAGCGTACCGGAAAGGGGCAGTTCGTTGAGGTGTCGCTTTTCGACACCGCAATAATGTTGACTGGTTTTGCCGGTATGCAGCATTTGCTGACGGGAAAAGTGCCGCAGCGACACGGAAACTCAACACCTGATACTTGTCCTTCTGGGGTATTCCAGGCCGCTGATCAACCATTCTATTTACATTGCGGCAATGACAAGATTTTTCAGCGCCTTTTCGCGGATGTTTTGGAGCGCCCGGACATCGCCTCCCGCCCGGATTTATTGCGCAGCCTCGACCGGCTAAATCACCGTGAGGAGTTGTTTGGCATTCTCAATGAAGCTTTCGCTGCAATGCCATGGGCATACTGGCAGGGGCGACTGCGTGCTGCAGCGATACCACATGGGGAGGTTCGGACCCTAGGCGAGGCGTTGCAGTCAGGGGAGGCACGATCTCGTGCGCTGGCAACGCGTATACCGCATCCGGTAAAGGGTTGGATTCCAAATATTGAATCGCCTATGCGTTTGGCTGAAACACCTGCGGTAGAGCCGCGTGCGGCACCAGCAGTGGGTGAACACACACTGGAAGTATTGCGTGATGTGCTGAAATACGATGAGTCTCGAATAGAGGCACTTCGCAGCTCTGGTGCATTGGGAAGCTAAGCAGACCGTCGGGGCACATAAGGAATTAAGCACAATGGATCAATCGTTTAGTCATAACTATGAGAGTGGAACAGGGCCGTTGCATGGCGTCCGGATTGTTGAGTTTGCAGGCCTTGGCCCCGGCCCTTTTGCCTGCATGCTGCTTGCCGACATGGGGGCGGAGATTGTCCGCATTGATCGGCCCGGCGCGAAACCCCGCGACCCAAGGGACTTGATCAGTCGAGGCCGGCGCACTGTTCATTTAAATCTAAAGGATGCTGATGACTTGCGGCAGGTAATGGACCTTCTTCGTCATGCCGACGTATTAGTGGAAGGGTTCCGGCCTGGTGTTATGGAACGCCTTGGGCTCGGGCCGGATGTGGTTGCGCAAGTTAACCCTCGGCTAGTCTATGGTCGAATAACAGGCTGGGGGCAGGAAGGCCCACTGTCCCAAGCGGCGGGACACGATATTAACTACATCGGGCTGAGCGGCGCCTTGGCAGCGATCGGGGAGGCAGGAGGATTTCCTGTTCCACCATTGAACCTTGTTGGCGACTACGGGGGGGGCAGTTTGTATCTGGTAGTTGGTATCCTGGCTGCTCTTTTGGATGTGCGTAACTCGGGACGAGGGCAAGTGGTAGATTCAGCGATATGTGATGGCACTCTTTCGTTAATGAGCCTGGCGCAGGGGCAGCGATTGCGTGGCTTGCATGTCGAGCAGCGGGGGAGCAATATGCTGGATGGTGGAGCGCCCTATTATTCTGCCTATCAAACCAGCGATGGCTTGTTTGTTTGTATCGGAGCGATCGAGCCACAGTTCTTCGCATTGCTGTGTGAAAGGCTTGGTGTGGATCCAGGGCTAAGAGATGCGCAGCATGATCGGAATCGTTGGCCTGCTTTGCGATCAGAGCTGGCAGATATATTCCGGCAGGAGACTCAGGCCGTATGGTGTGAGCGGCTGGAGGGCTGCGATGTTTGTTTTGCGCCGGTGCTGACACTTAGCGAAGCGCAGAATCATCCCCATATGGTGGCACGTGGCGCGTTTATCGATGTGGATGGGGTGCCGTGCCCCGCGCCCGCGCCAAGATTCTCCAGGACGCCTTCTTCTTTGGCGAAGGACCCCGAAACCTGCACAGTGGACAGTGTAGAGATAATTGCTGGTTGGAGCCGCCAGCGGGAATGTACGCAATGACACCTATCGATTGCAAAGGGAGAGGCTGCGAGTGTGCCAAGCAAAGGCTTCCTCGATGGTCAGGGCGTACGCTTGAGTTGTGAAAGATAGTGGCGATGGACACGGCGAAGGTGCGCAGTCATTTCCGCAGCTGCGGCGTCTTCGTTGCGTTCCGCCAAAAAACCAAGGAGCCGACGGCGAGATGGAACAACGTATCTGTTTTCTCTGTAGCCGATCTGTCCGATATAGTCGGCCATTACCTGAAGAATAGCCTCCATCGTTAGCATAAGAATTGGATTGGCTGAAATCTTCGCCAGCAGGCTGTGGAATGCAAGATGACGCTGTGCACGCTCCACGAAATCGCCAGCTTTTTGTGCCGCTTCGGCAGAGGCAATATTTGCTTCGAGATCAGCAAGGTCAGCATCTGTCGCCTTGGCGCAAACGTCACGCACTACCAGATCCGCCAGCATAACGCGAGCTTCTGTCAACTGCTCCGGCGTTATGGTGCCAAGGTAGTATAGATCCCTAAGTCCGGTGATGACTACGTCCTTGTCACCGCGCTTTATAAAAGCTCCTCCAGCAGCTCCTTTCTTAATCTCAATCAGGCCGGAGGTCTCGAGTGCCCGTAGCGCCTCGCGCAACGTATTGCGGCTAACGCTGAAGCGTTGGCAGAGATCCTGTTCTGATGGGAGTTTCTGGCCTGGCTTCAATCGGCCCGCCTTGATTTCCTGCCGAATCTGTTTCGCAATTTCATCGGGCGCACTTCTGGCTGAGATAGGCTTGAAAACCGGCGATTTTGCTTCGGTTGTTTGCTTGGATTTGGCCATGTCCAGTTACTTTCCTAACTGTATTATTTATTGTAAGTAAGTATCCTTCAGACGATATTGTACAAACAAAAGGAAAGTATATAGCACTCGCGAGTATATTGATTGAATCATTGGATACAACGGCCCTGGGCGGTTTTGAAAAGTGCGGTGTTTTATATCGCCCGTGCAGCAAAGAGGGGGCCATCTCGGTAGCGCAATGCGACTATCTTCATGCGCATCCCGGGTGTGTACGCACCGCTCTCTGGGTCGAGTAGCCGGGTGGCAATGCGCAATCCGCTGTCCAAGTCGATAATGCCCAGGTGATAGGGGGCATCAGCAGTGAAGACGGCTGGCGGTGCGTGTACCAGCGTCCAGGAGTAGAGCGTTCCAGTCGATGTCAAGTCCTTCCATTGCATCTTCTTCGACCAGCAATGTGGACAGACTGCTTTTGGTGGGAAAGTGAAACGTGCGCATTGCTCACAGTAGGTCGTGAGCCAGCGTCCATCGGATAGGCTTTGCCAGAAGGGAAGCGTAAATGCCGAAACCCTCGGCGGATAGGCGCGTTCGCGCGCGATTTCAATGATATCTAACGTCATTGGACGGCCTCAAGAACGTGAATCAGTGAAGCGTTGTAGTTGCCCAATTCACCTGTGGTCACACCAAGGCGCGCGCCAGGCACCTGCCTCTCAGCTGCGCGCCCAAACAACTGGTCGGCCATTTCAACATAGCTATATAGAGATGTTACGTAGGCGGGGTGACCACGCGAGGTTAGGCCTCCCGATGTGGAAAGCGGAATTTTCCCGCCTAGTCGTGTTTCGCCAGCAAGCGCTGCTGGAGCTCCTTTACCGCGGTCGAACAGGCCTAGCGCTTCACTCACAAGAATCTCGACGATAGTGCATGGTGCATAGATTTCGGCAAAGTCGATATCTGCCGCAGTGATTCCAGCCTGATCATAGGCTTCGGCCGAGGCTCGACGTGCTGATACCAGCTCTATCATGTCGTTCGGGATTTCGTTGATCTGATGTGATCCGTCATGACAGAAGCCGCGGCCTCGCACGATAGCATATGGCTTCCCCAGGCTGCGAGCCACATCTTCAGACGCCAGTACGATGCAAGCAGCACCATCGCTACGGCCTGGTACGTCGAAAAGGCCAAGCGGCTCGACGATAGGCCGGGCTGCTAGTACCTGCTCGATGGTGAGCGGTTTGCGATACTGTGCAATAGGGTTGAGGCTCGCATGGTAACGATTCTTGACGGCAACTGCTGCCAATTGCTCGCGTGTCGCTCCATATTCGTACAGGTAGCGTGTAGCGTCCATCGCATACCATGAGATAGGGGTAAATCCGCTGGTAGAGTGAAAATCCACATCTCCGGTGGTGCGCATGCTGCTCATAGCATGTTCTTTCGCAGGGATCGCAGATTCCATGTTTATACCGAGCGCCAAGGCTACTTTAGCTCTTCCGAGCACGATCTCGTTGCAGGCCTGGTCGAAAGCCAGCGCAGCGGTCATCCCGTTTCCCATGACTTCCATGACGGTACCAGTACAGGCAAGCCGAAGGTGGCTGACGAGAAAAGTATGAAAGTACTTCTGCTGCGTATAGGGTCTGGGAAGAGTAAAGATAAGGCTTTGTACGTCGCCCCGGTCGACCCCTGCATCCACAATTGAGTCCACTACAAGACGCGTCATGATTTCTTGTTCCAAGACCTGCAGTGGCGCATTGACTTCAGACTGGATTAGGCCGACAGGAACTGCGCTGGTGCCGATAATTGCGACTCGAGTTGCCATTCCGTTTCTCCAGATATAACGTCTCTCTGGTTGCACAGTATATATCAATGGATGTACCATTGAAACTATGATTTGAATTTCTACTTAAGGCAACTATGCTTATCGAAAATATCCTCCCAGACCAAGTCCTCTTGGATCTGTTCGAGCGCCGGCACAGTTGTCGCGCGTTCACTCAGCGGGCAGTGCCACATGAAATTGTTGAACGCATCCTAACCCTTGCGCAGCACACGGCTTCATGGTGCAACGCTCAGCCATGGCTGGTGCATTTAATCAGTGGACCAGCTACTGATAGATTTCGAGCTGGCCTATCGATCTATCGTTCAACTAATTCACCATCACCCGATTTCGCGTTTCCGGAGCGTTATGAAGGGGTGTATCAGGAGCGACGGCGTGCATGTGGGTTACAGCTCTACGATGCCGTTGGTGTTGTGAGGGGTGACCGCGTAGCTTCGCAGGCTCAAGCAATGCGTAATTTTGAGCTTTTCGATGCTCCCCAGGCAGTATTCATAACAACTGAGGAGAGTCTCGGCATCTATGGTGCAGTGGACTGTGGTGCTTATGTCGCCAACTTCATGTCGGCGGCTCAGAGCCTCGGGGTCGCCTGCATAGCTCAGGCTGCGTTAGCGAACTATCCCGGCTACATACGAAAGTTTTTTGATCTGCCGCAGAGCCGCCGCGTGGTATGCGCTATCTCGTTTGGCTATGAAGACGAAAACCATCCAGCAAATACTTTCCGAACCTCCAGGGCAGCGGTGTCCGAAGTTGCCCAATGGGTGACCGGATGATGAGGTTGGCTGGCGCGAGGCCGCCGCCTCCTTCCACGGGGCTGTATGCGTTTCCAGGACAAAGGGGCGCTACGCAGTGATTGGATATCACTGACGATAAAACGAGAAATGGCTGCCTTTACTCACAGAGATACATGTGGGGATCTCTTGTTGTGGTGTGAAAATTAGGAAAACAATGAAAAGCTACATCGTCCCGTCAATCCAGGAGCGTAGCTATACCCGATGCTCCAGCATAAGTCGTGTGATAGAGGATGGGGAGGAGCTATGAGCATGCTCAAGCTCGGAGGAGAAGTATTTGAGTATGAAATAAGTGGGCCAGAAGATGCGGATGTGATTGTCTTTTCTAATTCGCTGGGCACTACCTTATCACTATGGGATGTGCAGTCTGAAGAGCTAAGTACCGATTTTCGCGTACTTAGGTATGACACGCGAGGCCATGGAGGTTCAGTGAAGAGCAAGGGGCCCTATACGTTCAAGCAACTGGGTACTGACGTATTGAACTTGGTCGATGCCCTAGGTATAGAACATTTCTCGTTCTGTGGTATCTCCATGGGGGGGCTGGTCGGCCAGTGGCTAGGTATAAATGCGGAGGCCCGGATTGATAAGTTGATATTGTGTAACACTGCTGCTCGATTGGGGACCGCCGAAGCCTGGCTTGAACGTGCCGGGCTTGTTCGCTTGCGGGGAATGGTGCCTGTGGTAAAGGGCACGCCGGGGCGTTGGTTCACACCCCGGTTTTTAGAGATGCATGCGGAGCTGGCACAACAACGGCTCAACGAGCTTTCTAGAACAGATGCTGAATGCTACGCAGCTTGTTGCGAGGCATTGGCGAATGCTGACTTTCGTCATGATGTCTCCAGTATCAAGGCACCGACACTGGTGATTGGCGGAATGTATGACCCAGTTACCACACTCACTGATGCAGATTTCCTTGCTCAACGCATCCCTGGCGCTGCATGCGTGAGTTTGGAAGCCTCGCATCTATCTAATTTGGAAGCAGCCGATGTATTTACCTTGACTATTAGAAAGTATCTGGAGGCATAAGGGCGTCTAGGTTTAATTTGTAGCAGTGCAATCAGTAGAAAAATATATTAGGAGACTCAACCTGTGAAGAGGATAGTGTTGTCCGCCACGATGGCGGCCGGCGGCGTATTTGTTTCCAATGCGTATGCAGCCGATCTGGTTCTATACGGCATTGTAGACGGAGGCGTGCAATACCAGAGCGTCGAGATCGATAATGTTGGCAAAGCGGAGAAAACCGGAATGCATTCTGGCGGAAGGGCTGGCAATCGTTGGGGCTTGAGAGGATCTGAAGATCTGGGGGATGGTCTGAAAGCCATTTTTACCCTTGAGAACGGTTTTATGCTTGAAACTGGAGATGTCGGAGATGCGCGACGCCGTTCTTTCAATCGCCAAGCATATTTGGGCTTGTCAAGTGAACATCTGGGAACTTTGACTTTTGGCCGCCAGTACAACATTGGATTCTTTTATTTAGGTAGCATAGGTCCTTTTGGTAATGGCTTTAGCCTAGCATCTCGGATACCAACATTTTCGTCGGCTGTGGTACGTTATGATAATTTATTCAAATATGAAACTCCCATTTTCGGAGGCTTCCAGGCGGCCATAGGTTATAGCAACGACACCGGGTTTGGCAGCGGGACGCCGTGGGAGGTTTCCGGTCGAGAGGATGCTGGCGGTGATTCGATCACTGCGCTCACGCTAGGCATGCACTATACCCAAGGCCCACTCAAACTTGCCGTCAATTATGACCGCCTTCAGAAGGTCCCTTCGAGTGAGTTGCCAGGCGCGGAAACCGGGTCCATTCAGGTCTGGAACGCGGGCGTATCCTACGACTTGCAAGTACTGCGGCTGGATCTTGCCTACGGTCAGGACATTGACGGACGTATTGCTGCCAGTAATGCTAATGTCACGGCGCTAGGAAATATGAACCCTATGCCCAATGTCGTGTATGACAATGGCTTCAAGACTAATAATTATCAGATAGGTCTGAGTACGCCGATAGGAAATGGACGTATATTGGCCGCCTGGCAAATGTCGTCGTCTAACCTGCGGGGTGAAACTGTTGCTGGAAATGGAGTTGGAAAGCAGCAGTCATTGAGCTTGGGTTATTTACTAGATTTTTCCAAGCGCACGAGCTTCTATGCGCACGGAACGTATATGAAGAATCCAGCTTATATCGACGGCGCCAAAAGTCAGGAGTACCGCATTGGGTTGAATCACAAGTTCTGACTAGACGCCGGTCTGAGTGAGCTATGGAGCCGGAGAAGAACTCCGTCTATGCTGCCGAGATAGGTTGCAAGGGTTCTGACCGGTCTCCTGCTGGCTGTTGAAGCTGTGCTGCAGTGCAAGCACAGAGGAATCAAGGTCGGGAATCGCTGACTTCCCCAAAAACGCCATTACGCGGTCGATCTCGTCATAGAGCATTGAAATGGCATGCGCGGTTCCAGCCTGTCCTCCAACAGCTGTGCCCCACATGGCTGCCCGGCCTATCATGACGGCATTTGCTCCCGATGCGATTGCCTTGACCACATCACTTCCTCGCCGAATCCCGCTATCGAGCAATACGGTTGCGTCCCGGCCAACGGCTTCACGGATGCCGGGCAATACACTGATCGTGGCGGGCACATTGTCCAGCACCCGGCCCCCGTGGTTGGAGACAATGATGGCGTCCGCTCCGCATGCGAAGGCTCGCTTCGCATCCTCAGGATGCATGATGCCTTTTACCAGCAGGGGCTTGTCCCAGATATCTCTCAATCTTGCCAGATTGGTCCACGTGAGAGAGTCATTTTTTGGCATCAGGCCACGTTGACGCGTATCCGTCATCGATTGCTGCAAAGCGCGCGGCAGATTCACAAAGCGAGGCATGCCTCCGTTGATGATATAGCGACCCATCACGCCGCATGTCCACCTTGGATGCCGGGCCGCATCCAATACATTCCTGCGGGTCAGGCGCAGCGGTACCGTAAAGCCATTGCGGTAATTGAATTCTCTGTTGGGGGTGACTGTCGTATCGATGGTGACGATCAATGCCTGGTAGCCGGCGGCATCCGCGCGCTGGAGCAGCTCCAGCGACATCGAAATGTCTGGCCATAGATATAGCTGGAACCACAGCGTTCCGCCCGCTAGTTCGGCAACCTTTTCAAGTGAGGCGATTGATCCTGTCGACATTGAGTAAGGCAGGCTCGCGGCTGCGGCCGCTCTGGCTGCCGCCACCTCTCCCTCATGCCAAAGCAGTCCCGCAGCGCCCGTTGGCGCGAGGCATAGCGGTGAGGGTTGGCGCTTGCCGAACAGTGTCACCGCTTGATTGCGGTGGCTGACATCGTTCAAGGGGCGGGGCAGGAGTTTGATGGATCTGAATCCATCATGATTATTCTTTATCGTCAGGTCATCCTCCGCGCCGCGATCAACAAACTCGAACAATCCATGCGGCAGCCGGCGCCTGGCCAGTGCGCGCAAGTCTTCGTAGTTGTATCCAAAGCGCTTGTCAAATGACATGGTTGCTGTCCATTCGGTCGATGTGTATTCAAGAGGAACAACGAGACCATGTACTTTAAGACAGCCTGGATAAATCAAAAAATCATGGTTTTTTATAGCTGGCCATAATGGGCAGCTATGGTTGATTGTTATCTCTCCGGCGCGATGCGGGCCGGTAGCGCGGGCGGAGCTGGCCGCATCGGATCAGGAGCCGGGGTAGTCGGCGGCGCGGCCTTGGGCACTCCATGCCTGGATCTCATCCAGCTTGTCCTGCAAAGCCTTGACTGCCAAGTCCAGCCCAATGGTTCCCAATACAATGCGGCGCGGCGGGCGAGGCGCGGATGTCAAATCAGCAATAATCGAGGCCGCCCGATCCGGGTCGCCGGCTTGTGTGCCGCTGATTGCCTTGGTTCTGTGCATGCGGGCCGAAACTGTGGCGGCGTAGTCGTCTATCCTGCTTTCGGTCACTCTCAGGGATCGGCCGGCCCAGTCGGTACGAAACGGCCCTGGTTCGACGCAGGTCACGTGGATGCCGAGAGGGTTTACTTCCGCGGCCAGCGAGTCGGACCAGCCTTCCACTGCGTGTTTGCTTGCAGCGTAGTAACCGGACCCTGGAAAGCCTATGAGCCCGGCAATCGATGTGATGTTGATGATGTGTCCACGGCGCCGCTGCCTCATGCCAGGCAGCACCGCCCGCGTCAATGCGAAGAGGCCGAAGACATTGGTCTCGAACTGCCTGATAATTTCAGCGTCCTCACCTTCTTCCACTGAGGTTTGATAGCCGTATCCGGCGTTGTTGACGAGCACATCGATACCTCCATACAGCTCATGCGCAAGATCCACGGCATTGCGGATATGATCCGGCTTGGTTACATCCAGGATGGCCGCAGTGGCTCGGCCATCAAACGCAGCCGTCAATTCTTTGAGTGCGTCCGGTGATCGGGCGGTGACAATGACACGCTCGCCTCTGGACAAGGCCTCCTTTGCCATGGCCCTGCCAAGGCCCGTGGAGCATCCTGTTATCAACCATGTCAGGGTCGCCATGCTGTTCACTCCATTTGAGAATATGACTGCAATATACGCTATGCAGCCGATACCTGACGAGCTGTATTGATCAGCTGTCTCCTTCCGGCTCTGATGCAAGCGTGCTCACGCGTTTGGCCGTCTCTATGATTTCGATGACAGCCCGCGAGGGCGCGGGTTCTTTTTGACAGGCGACGGACAGTTCAACCCATCCGCCTTGAACAAGGCCTGGAATTTTGATGAGCCGTCCAGTATCGAGGTCATCGCGGATGAGTGTTGCAGAGAGCAAAGCGATTCCCGCGCCACCCACGGCAATATTTCGCGCCGCGGCCATGTTGCTGATGGCATTGAAGTGCCTGGGGTTCGCGCCTTGATCCACCACGATACGCAGCGCGTCTGACCAATAAAAAGACTCACGCTGAACGCACCACAACGGTGCGTTATTCAGAAATTCGGACAATGATGCTTTGGTCTTCAAGCCGGGGTAGTCTGGAGCGGTGACCCACAGCATCTGGTCGAACCCGAGGCTTTGCACATGCAGCCGCTCCGAATCCAAAGGGCCTGCGACGAAAGCCACGTCAAGCTGGCGAGCGTCGAGCCGCTGCAGCAATTTGCCCGCTATGTCTATCTCAACGTCATAGGTCAGGTCGGGCATTGTCTCTCTGATGCGATTGACCATATTGGGGAACCAGCACATGGATATATTGCCCGCGCCGATGCGGATGGTTCCGGAAATGCTGTCTCCCGCCTGAAAGGATGCTGTCAGGATCTCCAGCTGCTGTAGCAGCGGCTCGGCCTCGGCCAGAAAGTCACGGCCCTGCTTTGTTGGAACAACACCTCGTCCGCTGCGAATGAAGAGCTTGGTGCCCAGGGTGGATTCAAGCTCCCGCATTCGGGCCGATACGGCGGGCTGGGTGGTGTAAAGGCGTTGGGCGGCAGCGGTGAAACTGCCTAGCCGCGCAACCCAAAATGCCGTCTCCAGATTGGCCAGGCTGATGTTTCGCAATTGTCCTCCTCCTGGGCGCCGTTGGCATGCCCTGAAACTAGATATATGGAATTTTTATTCCTGAATATAAAGATTAATCGTTTGTGCGGCGCGACCTGGGATAGCAGAATGTTGCTGGAGGCGCTCGTTATCAAGAAACTGGCGACGCAAGCTCAATTAAAACTACATTGGAGACGAGCATGCAAGGCATGTTGAGCAGGCCAATCAATATTTTATTCAAGAACAGAACCTGTAGAAGGTCGCTTGGAATATTGCTCTGTGTTTTCACCCTGGTAACGGCGGTCACGCCCGCACTGGCGCAGCGTCCTTATGAAATGATCATTCCGATAGCGGCCGGCGGTTCGATGGACCTGATCTCCAGGGCCGTGGCCGAAGCCTTGTCCCAGGAGCTGGGTGAACCCGTCATTCCTGAGAACAAGGTAGGGGCTGGCACCTTGATAGGTATGCGCGACGTGGCTGGCGACAAGTCCGCCGATGGACGCAGGCTGCTCATCACTGGGGTCGGATACACCACGCTGCAGTTCAAGCAGGGTGGCGCGGCATTTGACAGGAATATGCTCAAGCCGGTCTTCTACGTGGGTTGGCAGCCGACAGTGCTTTTTACAAGAAGCTCTATTCCGGCAAAGAATTTTGACGAGTTCCTCAGCTGGGCAAAAAATCAATCGGACGGGGTCACTTTTGCCTCGTCGGGCATAGGGAGCAGTCCGCATATCGCGGCGGAGGCATTTTCGGAAGCGACTGGCGTGAAGATTGTTCATGTGCCCATGGGTGGTTCCAGCAAGTTCCGGCCAGCGCTTGCCGGGGGACACGTGGATGCGGTATTTGACGCACCCGCGACCAGGGAGCTGGTCGATAGCGGGCAGCTCAAGGCATTTTTTGTCGGACTCGATCACCGCCTTCCCGATTGGCCTGAATTACCCGCATCAAGCGATGTGGGGCTGAGCGGTTTCATGGCCGGTACCTGGTACGGCATATTTGTGCCGGCCGGCACACCCGATGAGGTTGTCGAAAAACTCAATGCAACGCTGAATGCCGCGATCAAGCGACCCGTGGTTCAGGAGCGCAGCCGCATGTTCGGAATCTCCCTGGCCGGAGGATCTGTGCGGGACTTCAAGGCTTTCCTTCAGGCTGATTACGAAAAGACCGCCAAGCTCATTCAAAGCAGAGGGTTGGTGATTCCATGAGCTATACGGAACAGGTAGGGCGGTTGATCAGCGGTCTGTGTTTTGAGGATATACCCGACGCTGTGGTCGCCAAGCTGAAGACATGCCTGCTCTATGGGCTGAGCATGGCTGCGGCGAGTCCGCAAAGGTCTTCCGGCATGGCCGCTGCGAGGGCTGTGATTGGCGGCACGGGGGAAAGCACTGTTTTTTGCCGCCCGGAATATCTGTCGGCCCGCGATGCGGCATGGCTGAATGCATACGTGGCCTGTGCAAGAGGGCAGAATGATACGTTTGCCGATCTATATGCGCACGGTGGGTGCATTGCGATTCCCGCAGTTCTGGCGCTGGCAGATGAACGCAATGCGACGGGCAAGGATGTTCTTCTTGCAATGGCCGCCGGCTACGAAACGCTCGCGCTGCTTGCACAGGGCGCATCCGTGGACGTTGTAAAGCGAGGCTTCCGCGCCACGTCAGTATTTGGTGTGTTTGCCTCCGCTGCGGCATCCGCGAAGCTATTAGGCCTGTCGCAAAAGGAGACTGCCAATGCACTGAGCCTGGCCACGCAATTCTCTTGCGGAACCATGCAGTGCTGGGAGGAAGGAACACCTGAATGGCAGGTTCAGGTCGGGCATGTTGCGCAGGCGGGAATAACAGCCGCGTTACTGGCTGGGGCGGGGCATGAAAGCGCTGCCATGGCATTGGAGGGCAATAGTGGGCTCTATCGGGCATTCAGCGGCCAAGCCCCGTTGCTGCACGATGGCTGGATATGGAAAACGCCTGAAGTCGTATTCAAGCCCATGCCAGGCTGCCTGATCAACCAGGGGCCGGCCTATCTTTTGCTGTCACTGCTCAATGCCCATAGCATTGACGGCCCGGCAGTGGGGAAAGTAGATGTCTGGCTGTCAGGCGCCAATGCCTGTTATCCCGGCATATCGAACTATGGGCCATTTGATGCGGAAGCGGGCGCGATCATGAGCTGCCCGTTCATGCTTGCAATGATATTGCGGCAGTCGAAGGTGCGCTCCACGGATTTTTCCGAGCACTGGGGGCCGGACAAGATTCATGAATTATCCAGAAAAGTTCAGGTGCATGCGGATGATGGCCTGTCTCAATGGGGATGCCGTGTCCAGGTGACAGACGGTTCGGGCCAGTCTTGTCAGGCCAGTATCGCCGATATGTCTTCCTTCCAGTTTGGTTGGGATGAGGTGGTCAATATACTTTCCGCCACCTTGGATGAATGGTCTATGCCGGACGCATCTGGCCGGTTTTCGCGTATGTGCCAGTGTATCGATGCGCTTGAGGAATCCAGACGCGCCAGTGAATTGACAGCATTGATGAGGCCGTGAGGCATGGGGAACGAAAAGATTCGCATCGCTGTTCTGGATGACTATCAGAATGTGGCGAAAGACTGCGCAGACTGGTCGCTTCTTTCGGGCAGGGCGGATGTTGATTTTTATTCTGACCATATTGCGGGCCAGAGCGATCTGCTTGCCAGGCTCAGGCCCTATGACGTGATCTGTGCAATGCGTGAGCGAACACCGTTCAATCAGGCGATTTTGTCGAAGCTGGATCGCCTCAGGCTGCTTGTCACCACTGCCATGAGAAATGCGGCCATAGATATGGAGGCTGCGCGGAGCCTTGGTGTGACGGTCTGCGGCACGGATGCGATTCATTCTGGAACGCCCGAGTTGATTTGGGCTCATATGCTTGCCCTTTCCCGCCAAATCGTGGCGGAAGCAAATGCGGTGAAGGAAGGCAGGTGGCAGGAATCGCTGGGCGTGGATTTGCATGGCAAGACGCTGGGCATAATCGGCCTTGGCCGCGTGGGATCAAGAGTCGCCCGCATAGGCGCGGCATTCGGGATGCGTGTGCTTGCCTGGAGCCCTAACCTCACGCGTGCTCGTGCGCGGGAGGGGATGGCCGAGTATCGAGACAAGGAGGCGCTGCTTGCCAGTTCCGATTTTATTGTGTTGAGCCTGCAACTGAGCGACAGCACGCGCGGAATCATTGGAGCGCGGGATTTTTCCTCAATGAAGCGCAATGCGTACTTCATTAATACCTCGCGCGCGGGCCTTGTCGATGAGGATGCGCTGGTCGAAGCGCTGGAAACGCGGAAGATAGCGGGAGCGGGGGTGGATGTGTTCGAGACTGAGCCTCTTCCCGGCAACCATCCGCTGCGCGCATGTCCGAACGTCCTGCTCACGCCGCATATCGGATATGTCACACGGAATACTTATCAATTGTTCTATCAGCATACGGTCGAGAACATCCTCGCATGGTTAAGCGGGAAGCCTGTTCGGATAATCAACTAGCGTTGCAAACGCTGGATTTAACGCAAGCATGGGAGTCTGGTTATGTCTATAGGGATCAAGCCGGCGGCATCTGGCTTTGGCGCGGAAATTTCCGGCATCGATTTGAGTGTGCCGCTTACCCAGGAAAGCTATGAGGAGATTGAAAAGGCGCTGTCTCTTCATGGTGTGATTTATTTCCGCAATCAGCCCCTGAGGGAGGAGCAGCAGGAGGCATTCATACGATGGTTTGGGCCGCCAAACGCGCTGGCCAGGCAACTGAACAATAGCCGCGTCAGGAATCCGTACTTCTATGATGTTTCCAATGTGGATGAAAATGGAAACATCATGATGGAAGATCATGAGCGTCGCCTTTATCTGCAGGCAAATATGTTCTGGCATACAGACATGTCCATGCGACAGCCTCCCGCCAGGGTTACCGCATTGAATGCGATTGTGCTGCCGGAGGAAAATCCCCCGAACACGGAATTTGCAGATATGAGGGCGGCTTGGGAAAGCCTGCCGGCGTCACGGCAGGCTGAACTCGAAAAATTGACGGTCGTGCATAGCGTCTATGCCTCTCGCGCCAAAGTCGGCTATACGAATTTCAACGATGAGACACGCAAGTTGCTGCCGCCCAGCGAGCATCCGCTGGTTCGCCTGCATCCAGGTTCGGGAAGAAAGACCTTGTATATGGGGGCGCACGCTTCGCATATCGTTGGATGGCCGGAAGAAAAGGGCAGAAAACTGCTGGATGAGTTGGTTGAGTACGCGACGCAGCCACAGTTTCGTTATGTGCATGAATGGCAGCCCTACGACTTGCTGGTTTGGGACGATAGCTGCACGCTCCATCGTTCGACACCGTTTGATGATCAGAAGTACAGGCGCGAATTGCGCTGGTGCTCCGCGCGAGAGCTGGAGCCGGTGTAATGAAGGTAATGCGCTTCAGCCTTGCGGGTCAGCATGCCGAACGGCTTGGTGTGCTGGTCGGGCATGGTGATGTTCAAAGAATACTTGATGTGGGCCAAGCGTGCGAAGCCGCCAGTGCCGGCGCGCCGCGATCCATGATGGGGCTGATAGCGTCAGGTGATGGAGGTCTGGATCAACTGCGCGGCCTGCTTGAATGGGGCATGAGCCGGGATGATGCGCGGTGGTGGCATGATCCAGAACAGCTTACCTGGCTGACGCCGGTTCCCGAGCGTTCCTGTATCGCGGCGGGCCGCAATTTTGGACGCCACAGGCTGGAAAGCGTGTTGGGCAATCCGGAGGCCGGGAGGAACTTTCAGGCTGATTTTCCAACAGGGTTCATCAAGTTGGGACGGGCCTTGGTTCCGCACCGGGCAAGTGTCCGGCGCCCGCCCGATGTCGTGCAGTTCGACTATGAAGTGGAGGCGGCAATTATCATTGGGCGGGCCGTGGAACGGGCCTCATTGGCTCAAGCGCGCAAGTCGATTTTTGGCTATACGGTGTTTAATGATCTGTCTGCACGCGAATGGCAGCTGAATGAAATGAAAAACCAGCTCGTCATGATGGGGAAGAATTTTCCCGGCTTTGGCCCCATAGGTCCCTGCATTTTGACTGCGGATGAGGTGCCGGACCCGACCGCGCTCAGGCTATGGCTCAAGGTGAATGGGCAGTTTCGCCAGCAATCGGATTGCACAGATCTGATTTTCGGCTTTGACGAGCTGGTTGCGTTCTGGTCACGGGTGGGTTTGCAGGCCGGCGATATTATTTCCAGCGGCACACCCGAGGGTGTGGCTTTGCATCGCAAGCCCGACCCGTCGCAATTTTTTCTCAAGCCAGGCGACGTTGTGCATGCCGGCATAGACCAGATCGGCGTGCTGGAAACCCGGATCATCTGAACGATATCGTTCCAATGTTGGTGTTGCCAAAAGGAAAAAACATGAAAAACATCGTGTCAGTTGTGGCAGCCTTGTCGCTTTCGCTGTGTATGATCTCGTCCGCATATGCCAGCGATTCGTTTCCCTCCAGGGCGATCAAGCTTGTTGTGCCGACCGCGGTTGGCGGGGCGAATGATTCGACAGCGCGCATTATTGCCGACGAGCTGGGAAAGGAGATCGGACAGCCTGTGGTTGTTGAGAACAAGGTCGGTGCGTCCGGGGCAATAGGTGCCCGCTATGTCGCGGATGCATCGCCGGATGGCTATACCCTGTTTTTCGGTACCGGGTCCACGCACGTCGTGGTTCCATTGGTCAAGAGCGACGTGTCATATGATCCTATCAAAGACTTTACATCGCTGGTGTTTGTAGGCAGAGCGCCATTTGTGCTTTATGTAAGCAGCAAGCTGCCGGTGCATTCGCTTTCCGAGCTGATCGCATATGCCAAGGCTGCCCCCGAGCCGCTCAGCTTTGGCACCAGCGGACCCGCCACCATATATGAAATTGCCGCGTTGCTGCTGGAGCAGCAAGCGGGCATCAAGCTCAATCACATACCTTACAAAGGCCTGGCGCCCATGGCGCTTGACGTTTCGGCTGGGCGCGTTGACATAGGCGTTGGTCCGATAGATGGCTATCTCAATTCCGACAACCTGCGAATTCTTGCCGTTTTGGGTGATCGAAGGGTCGCGTCTTTGCCCGAGATACCCTCGGCAAAAGAAAGCGGGCTTCCCGATTTTGATGTTCCCGCGTGGGCGGCTATATGGGGGCCGGCGGGGCTGCCTTCAGGCATTGCCGAACGTATTACCCAGGCGCTGCACGCTGTGCTGTCAAGGAAAGAGATACAAGAGAAGATAGCGCGAACCGGGATAATTGTGGATACGCAGGATACCGCATATCTGGACAGGCTGATGAGGGAAAGCCTGGATATGGTCAGCAAGGCAGTGTCTGGCTCGGCGCCATCCAAACCGTGAGATCGCCGCTTCCGCGAGGCCAGGTTTCGGTGCGACTGATGAGCCAGGCACGGCAAGCGGCGTATGCGCTCAATAAGATTTCGCTTGGCCTAGTACTCGTTCGGCGATATAGCAGAGAATCAGTTGAGGTGAAACGGGAGCGATGCGTGGCAGCATTGCTTCGCGGAAATAGCGTTCTACATGGTATTCCTTGGCATACCCCATGCCTCCATGCGTCAGCACTGCTGTTTCGCAGGCGCGGAACCCTGATTCCGCACAGAAAAACTTTGCGGCGTTTGCCTCGGCACCGCAAGGCAAGCCCCGGTCATAAAGCCACGCGGCGCGCCGGTATAACAATTCGGAGGCTTCCAGTTCGATCCAGCGCTCCGCCAGCGGATGCTGTATTCCCTGATTTTGTCCGATGGGCCGATTGAAAACGGTGCGGTCCTGTGCATAGCGCGAAGCGCGCCGTAGTGCCGCCCGGCCGAGACCGGTCGCTTCGGCGGCCAGAAGCACGCGCTCGGGGTTGAGCCCGTGCAAGATGTACGAGAAACCTTTTCCTTCTTCGCCAATCCGGTCTGCCACGGGCACTTCCAACCCGTCGATGAAAAGCTCGTTGGAGTCAACCGCTTTGCGGCCGAGTTTTTCTATTTCACGCACCTGAACGTGATGACGATCCAGATCGGTATAGAACAGGCTCAGCCCCTCTGTGCCTTGGGCCTCTTCCATCGGGGTGGTGCGGGCCAGCAGCAGGATTTTGGTGGCTACCTGCGCTGTGGATATCCAGATTTTCTGGCCATTGATCACATACTTGTCGCCCTGGCGCACCGCTGTGGTGCGCAGCTTGAGCGTATTTAACCCGCTGTTGGGCTCCGTCACGCCGAAGCAAGCCTTGTCTTCTCCTGCAATAATGCGGGGCAGCCAGCGCTGCCTTTGCTCGTCGCTGCCGTGGACGACGACGGGATGCAGCCCGAAAACATTCATATGGATTGCCGATGCGCCCGACAGGCCCGCGCCTGAACCCGACACGGCTTCCATCATAAGCGCGGCTTCCAGTATGCCCAGGCCTGCGCCGCCATATTGGGTGGGCATCGCGATGCCCAGCCAGCCCGCTTGCGCCATGGCGCGATAAAAGTCTTCGGGAAAACCGCCCTTGCTGTCTTTTTCGAGCCAGTAATCGTCATTGAATGCGCTGCACAGCTCCTGCACGGCTGTCTGTATGGCGCGTTGATCGTCGTTCAGGGAAAAGTCCATGTCTGCTCCTCATGCAGTGCGCGACAGGCTTACGCCTGGTCCGCGGCTGGCTGGCGCAGCATCAACGCAATGCGCTTGCAGGTTGCCACTATCTCATTGCGCTGATTGAATGCGGTGTGCTGAAAGATGACAATGCCGTTGGCGGGGCGTGATTTGCTGTCCCTGGTCTCGAGCACCGTGGATTCGGCGCGCAAGGTGTCACCGGCAAATACGGGCCTGGGAAAACGCACTTCATCCCAACCCAGGTTTCCCACTGTTGTGCCCAATGTCGTATCGCCGACGCTTAGTCCGACCATCAGGCCCAGCGTAAATGCGCTGTTCATGATCGGCCTGCCGAATTCCGTGGTCTTGGCATATTCAGCATCAATGTGGATGGCGGCGGGGTTGTGGGTCATGGCGCTGAACAGGACGTTGTCGGCCTCGGTAACTGTGCGCCGCACTTCATGAAGAAACTGCTGACCCGCAAAGAACTGCTCAAAATACAATCCAGCCATGACTGCCTCCACATGAAGAATATTTATATAGTATGCTAGCATACAGTAATCATGGATACAATTTAATTTTCTACCTAGCCAGGGGATCTTCGCCATGTCAAAATCGCCATCTGACAATCGTCAGGTCTATCTGAAACAGCGCCCGTCCGGAATACCGCAAGCGCAGCATTTCGGCATCAGGTCCGTGGGCGTTGAGCCATTGCGCGAGGGCCAGTTTCTGGTTCGCAATGCCTATCTGTCTGTGGACCCAGCCATGCGCGGCTGGGTCAATGCCGTGGCGAATTACTCGAACCCTGTCGGGATCGGCGAGGTCATGCGATCTTTTGCAGCGGGGCGTGTGGTGGAGTCTCGCCATCCTGATTATCCAGTCGGCACGGCCGTGATGGGAATGCTCGGTTGGCAGGATTACGCGGTCAGCGATGGCGGGAATATCCGGCGTGTGATTCGCGAGCACGACTTGCCGCTGTCTCTGTCGCTCGGCGTGCTGGGGCTGAACGGGCTGACGGCTTATTTTGCGCTGACGACATGCGGCCGACCCGAGTCGGGCGACACAGTGGTCGTATCGACTGCGGCAGGTGCGGTGGGATCGATAGCCTGCCAGCTGGCGGCGGCGCAAGGTTGCCGCGTGGTGGGAATCACCGGGGGGCCGGAGAAGGTCGAGCTTTGCCGGCGTGAATTCGGCGTCCATGCCGCGATTGACTATAAAGCAGCCGATTTCGAGGATGCGCTTGCCGATGCCACACCGCAGGGCGTGGATGTCTATTTCGACAATACCAGCGGACGCATTTCCGATGCCGTTGTCCGCCGTATCAACCACGGAGCGCGCATCATCATTTGCGGCACCGCCTCGGTTGCAAGCTGGGACCCGTGGCCGGCCGGGCCCAGGGTCGAGCGGCATTTGCTCAACAAGGCCGCCAGCATGCAGGGCTTTCTGGCCTTTGACTACGAGGCCCGTTACCAGGAAGCCATCGACGTGCTCGCGCCTATGGTTAGGGAAGGGCGTATACGCTATCGTGAAGATATCCTGGATGGTATCGAGGCGGCGCCGGCATCCATTGCCGATCTGTATCAAGGCCGGAATGCGGGAAAGCGCCTGATCCGGCTGGTGGATGACTGATCAGGGTCCGCTGGCTGACAGCCGCCCGTGCGGCTGTCGATGTTTACTGACGTTTTTGACGGATTATCTGGATTCTTATGGCTAAACAGCGCAGCATGGGAAAAGCGGCAAAGCAGCCTGGCTCGGACGCCAGGCAAGAAAACTGGGATCAACGGCTGGGGTTCCTCATGCACGATGTTTCCAGGCTGCGCCGCAAGGTGTTCGATGAGGCCATGAAGCCTGAGGGCATTACCCGTTCGCAATGGTGGGTATTGGCTTATCTGTCGCGATACGATGGCATATCGCAAAGCGACTTGGCGGAATCGCTTGAGATCGGGCGCGCCGCGCTCGGCGGCCTGGTGGACCGCCTCGAAGCCATGGGGTTGGTGCGTCGTGCGCCTCATGACAGCGACCGGCGCGCCAAGCTCGTTTATCTGACTGCCGAAGGTTCCAATGTGATAGATCACATGCGGGTCAAGAGCGACCAGATGAGCGAAGCCATACTTGCCGGCCTCACCTGGGAGCAGAGGCACCAGTTGGCGGACATGCTCGATCTGGTCAAGCACAATCTATTGAAGTTCAAATGAGAGCGTGAGGCATCGAAGGGGCGCTCGGGCGTGTTGTGGCCGGCTGCGAAGGCATGCGGCGATCACAGTGGAAAGCCTTTGCCGCATCGAAGCGAGAGGAAACGCCTGGAGCGGGTCAGTCAGGAATGCTTGGCCATGCCGGCCTGGTCTTTTTGTGTCCTGGCCATCAAGGTGCGCGCGTGTTCCGCATAGGCGGTCACATGCTTGTGCATGCGCCGTTCGGCGAGGTCGGCATCCCCGGCAATGATGGCCTCTTCGATTTTTTCGTGGGCCTTGATGACAGTCAGCCGTACGTTGGGAGGGGCCATGTTCTGCAGGCCGGTTGCATCGCGAATCAGTTTGGCGATGGAGATGGTGAAAGTATGCAGCAGCGTATTGTGGCTCGCCTGTGCCAGCGCGCAATGCCAATTGACATTTTCGTCAAGGTAGGCAGACACATCGTCCTTGTTGGCGGCCACAACGCGCCGGGAAATCTCCGCGAGTCGCCTGATATCGTCCTCGGTGCGGTTGAGTGCCGCCATCCGCGCCAGCGCTGGCTCGAGCGCGACCCGTGCTTGCACGATCGACTCCAGGGAAATGCCGCTGACCCGTGCATAACGGTTGATCTGGTCGGACACCAATTCGCCTGAAGGGCGTGTCACGCACGAGCCGCCGTACCGTCCCGAGCGCGTCTTGATGAGACCTTCAGCTTCGAGGATACGCAAGCCTTCCCGGACGGAGCCGCGGCTCAGCCCGGTTTGTTCGACCAGTTCACGTTCTGCCGGCAACATGGCGCCATCCGCGAAGGAACCGTCCAGTATCTGTTCCCTGAGCATCGCGGCGAGCATATCGCAAGACTTTGGAACGTCAATGACACTTAATCTGGGCGAAATGGAAGTCGAGGTGGAGCTCATGGTTTATTAAGAGATAAGGGCGCAGGAAAAGTTTAGCATATTATCGAAAATGTTAATTGTTAGACCATTAATCGTGATGGCTTACGGGCTATATGCATCGTGTTTCACCCGTGCGTGTATCTCCCGTGCGCATGTTTCTATTGCACAGTACAAAAGGCCGTCGGTCGACGGCCCTTCCGTGGTCAGCTACGCTTCAGATACCGGCAGGTGGATTCGTCCAGCGGCCCATAGATGTCTTCCGCGGGCAAGCTCGCCACGACCCTGTGATAATCCCACGGACCCTTGCTTTCCGAAGGCTTCTTCACTTGAAGCAGAGTCATGCCATTCATCATTCTGCCGTCTTCGCGGATGACGCCATCCTTGACAAAGAAATCATTGACGGGGTGTGCCTTAAGCCACGCCATCACGGTGTCGGCATCGTCGGTGCCCGTCGCCGCCACAGCGTCCAGATAGGCGCGGGTGGCCGAATAGTCGCCTGCCTGGATATAGGTGGGCTTGCGGTTTATCTTCTTCTCGATGCGGCTGGACCATTCCGTCGCCTCCGATGACTGGTTCCAGAACCAGGGCACGGTAAAGTACATGTCCTGCGTCACATCAAGCCCCAGCGTATGAATATCGAGCATGAATACGGTCAAGCCTACGGGGTTCATCGACCTGTTCAGGCCGAATTCGGCGGCGGTCTTGATGGCGTTCACGAAATCGCCGCCCGCATTGGCCAGGCCGAGGATATTGGCCTGGGTGCTCTGCGCCTGCAGCATGAAGGAAGAGAAATCCGCTTGTCCCAAGGGGACGCGAACTGCCCCGACCACCTGGCCGCCCGCATCCTTCACCACGGTTGATGTTTCCTGTTCCAGGGCATGCCCGAAGGTATAGTCGGCTGTGATGAAGAACCACTTGTCCCCTCCGTTCTTGACGACCGCCGCGCCGGTGCCTTTTGCAAGGCCACTTGTGGAGTAGGTGTATTGGATCGTATAGGGGCTGCAATGTTCATTGGTCAATGCGGAGGTTCCGGCGCCCGTCGAGATGAACAGCTTCTTCTTTTCCGCGGCAACCGCTGACATGGCGACACTGGCAGCTGAGTTCGTCCCGCCGAAAAGCACATCGAGTTTCTCTTTGTCGAACCATTCGCGGGCTTTGGCCGAGGCGATATCGGCCTTGTTTTGATGGTCCGCAACGAGCACCTCCACCTTCCGTCCGTCGACTTTGCCGCCAGCGTCTTCGATGGCCATCCGGATCGCCTCGGCGCCCGCCGAACCGTCGTAGTCGGAGTAGACACCCGACATATCCGTAATGAATCCAATCCGAATCACATCATCGGAAATTCCCGTTGCCTGGGCTTGCCAGCCCGTTGTGGCCGATACTGCGGCCAACAGCGTGTAAAGCGTCTGCTTGCGCATTGTGTTTTCTCCTTATTGTGGTCTTGTGGTCCCGCTGAAACCCGATATCAGAAAGCCACGTTGTCTTTGCCTTTGGTTTGCAGCATGGCTCTTGCTTCTTCCGGTGTCGCTATTTCAAGAGAAAGCTCTTCCAGAATGGTGCGGATCTTGGCGACCTGCTCGGCGTTGGAGGTTGCCAGCTTCCCCTTGGAAAGGTAGATGCTGTCCTCGAGCCCGACCCGCACGTTGCCGCCCAGAATGGCGCTCAGGGTAACGAATGGCATTTGATGGCGTCCCGCCGCGAGCACGGACAGATAATAGTCATCGCCAAACAATTTGTCGGCAATCGACCGCATGTGCAGCAGGTTTTCATGATGCGGGCCAATGCCGCCAAGAATGCCGAAGATGCATTGCAGAAAGAACGGGGGTTTGATCAGGCCACGGTCGGCGAAATGGGCGACGTTGTAGAGATGGCCCACGTCATAGCACTCGAACTCGAAGCGCGTTCCCATCGCCGACAGCTCACTGACGCCGCGCTCAATCTGGCTGAAGGTATTGGAAAGGATGAAGTCTGAAGTCATATCCAGATATGGCTTTTCCCATTCAAACTTGAATTTCTCGATCCGGGCTCCCGCCCCTGAGATATTGAAGTTGAATGAACCCATATTCATCGAGGCGACCTCGGGCTGAGCTGCTTTGGCCGGCGCAAGGCGTTCTTCGAGCGTCATGCCCAGGCCGCCGCCCGTTGTTATATTCAGGATCGCGTCGGTCTGGCGCTTGATCTGCGGCAGGAATTGCGCAAACAGGGCGGGATCCTGCTTCGGCTGGCCGGTTTCCGGATCGCGGGCATGCAAATGCAGCATTGCCGCCCCGGCCTGAGCCGCCGCAACGGCATCGTTGGCGATCTGTTCCGGGGTGATGGGAAGATAGGGTGTCATGGAGGGGGTATGAATGGACCCCGTCACTGCGCAGGTAATGATTACTTTCTTGGATGCTTTCATGATGCCTTCCTTGAATCAAAACAAAAGAGCCGTGCTCGGCCCGAGGGGATGATTCAGCCCGCGCTGCAAGGCTGTGGGGGATGCTTCCCCAGCCTTGCGGGGCGCCTTGAGGCCTTGAGGCGGCATATTGGCCGCCGTGCAGGCGAGGCGCGCGCAGGCTGGCGGATTCAGTCCAGAAATGGGTTCATTGGGCTTCTATGCCCGCTTGCCTTACTTTTTCGCCCCATGCGCTCAATTGCCTGACGACGAATGGGCCGAATTCAGAAGCGGGCGCAGGCGTTGGCTCCGCGCCCATGCGGGTCAGCCGGTCGCGAAAATCCGGCGTGGATATGATGTTGACGATTTCCGTGCTGAGGCGGTCGACGATAGGCTGGGGCATGCCGGCCGGCCCAAATATTCCCACCCATGCCGCCAGATCGAAGTCTGGCTGGCCGACGGCTTCGGCGATGGTGGGCAAGTCTGGCGCCAATGCGGTGCGTGTCTTGGTGGTAACCGCAAGCGCCTTCAGGTTGCCTGATTGCATGTGGCCCGCGGCCGACGCGAGATCGGCGAACATGAACGATGCGCGTCCTCCGACCACATCGGTCATGGCCTGAGGTGAGCTGCGGTACGGCACCGCGATTGCTTTCAACCCGGCAGCCTTGTCGAACGCCGCTGCCGAGACTTGGCCTGTGCTGTTTCCGTATGCATAGCTGAGCTGCGATTGATTGCTTTTCGCGTAGGCAACGAGCTCCTGAACATTGGAAACAGGCAGTTTTCCGCTGACCGCCAGCACGAATGGGAAATTGCAGACCTGGGCGAGGGGGGTGAAGTCCTTGATTGGGTCGTAGCGCAGGGATTTGAACAGATAGGGATTGGCTGAGTGTGTCGTGTTGGTGGCCAGCATGATGGTGTAGCCGTCAGGTGCGGCGCGGCTGACAAAGTCCGACGCGATCTGGCCCGATGCGCCGGGCTTGTTGTCAACGATCACGGGCTGCTTCAGAGCGTCGGCAAGCCGCTCCGCAATGAGGCGGGCCACGATATCGCTTGCGCTGCCGGCACCGAATGCGGTGACCATGTGAATCTCATGCGCGGGGTATGTTTCCTGTGCCGAAGCGGGGCGGCAGGCCAATATTGCCGTTGCGCAGCAGATCAAACCTAACCGCAACATATTTTTCGTTCGCATTGCTGTCTCCGTTATGGAAATATTCCGGCCTATGCTGGCCGGATTCGTGGGGGTGAATGCTGGGCGGCCCAGGCTTAAAGCCTTGCCAGAAGCTGCTGGGCCTGCTTGAGGTGGGGGCGGTCGAGCATGGCGCCATCCAGTTGCACGGTTCCTGCCCCATCTGCCTGTTCAAAAGCGAGGATGACCCGTCTTGCATAGGCCACCTCCTCCTCATCGGGGGAAAACGCCTCATTGATAACGGGAACCTGGCTTGGGTGGATGGCGATTTTGCCGGCGAACCCTTCGCGGCGGGCTGCTCGTGCTTCCGCTGCCAGCACGTCAAGATCGCGAAAATTGGCGGCGATTGTGTCAATGGCCGCGACGCCTGCGGCATGGGCTCCCAACAGGCATTGCGAGCGGGCCAGCCGATATGTGAAGGCATACTCGCCGTTGGGTTCGCGGTTTGTGCTGGCGCCGATAGCGGCGGCGAGGTCTTCCGCGCCCCATGTGAGCGCTCGCAATCTCTTGCTGACGCCGCGATAAGATCCCAGGGCAAAGAGCGCGGCGGGTGTCTCGGTGGCTACCGGCATAATCCCTATGGTGCCGGAGGGGATATCGTCGCGTGCTTCCAGCGCGCTAAGGTAGTTGTCCAATAAGGCGATATCGGCCGCGCCATATACCTTGGGCAGCAAAATACCGTCTGGCCGCCCGCGCACGACGGCAGCGAGGTCTTCAAGCGCGAGGCCCGAGTCCATGGGGTTGACGCGCACCCATACCTGTTGCTTCTGCCTGTCATGGGCGCGCAGATATTCACACACCATTTCACGCGCCACAGGCAAGCGGGCGATGTCAACGGCGTCCTCAAGATCAAGAACGAGTGCATCGGCGCCGGTATCTGCGCCCTTTGCCAGCTTGCGTTCGCTATCTCCGGGGACGAACAGTAAAGACCTGAAAATCATCGCTTCTCCTATGTCTGGGTTACCTCTTCGGGTGGCCGGGCGACATTGCCCGAACGCAAGCCCGGCAGCCTTGCCTGGCCGGCTTCAGGAAGCGCAGTCATCTTCCCTGGAACCGGGGAGGGCGCTTTTCCTTGAACGCCGTCACACCCTCCTGAATATCGTCGGACTCCTGCAGCATGCGCAGAAACAGCTGCTCCATGCGCAGGCCGCTCGTCAGGTCCAGGTCGCGGCTTCTGATCGCAAGCTCCTTCGCGGCCTGTACCGCGAGCGGAGCGTTGGCCGCCAGCCGGCGGGCATATGCGTAGGCCGTATCGATCAGCGCCGCTCTCTCCACGATTCGATTGACCAGGCCCCATCGGCTTGCTGTTTGAGCATCGAACGCGTCGCCGGTCAGCAGCATTTCCATCGCAATGGCGTGAGGCAGTTGCTGGCTGATGCGCTGCGTGCCGCCATTGGCCGGGAACGCTCCGCGCTGTACTTCTGTCAGTCCGAACTTCGCTTCCGGTATGCAAACGCGCAAGTCGGTAGCCAGCAGCAGTGTCATGCCGCCGCCCAGACAATAGCCATTGACGGCCGCAATGACTGGCTTCCAGACCTCAAGCCCCCGGTTCAGCAATGCGCCTTGCTGGGTCAGCATCAACTGGCTCAGTGGCGGCCTTTGGCCGAGAAATTCCTTGATGTCGGCACCCGCGCAGAAGGACTGATCCCCCGCCCCTGTCACAATGGCTACGCGTATATCACTGTCGTCGCGAACCTGGCGCCAGGCCTGGGACAGCATCTCGTAATGTGCCTGATCCAGGGCATTGCGGCGCTCCGGACGGTTGATGACGATCAGCGCAATGCCTTCTTCGTCCACACTGAAATCGATGGCCAAATGTGTCTCCCCTTGTCTCGTCAGAATGCCCGCTTGGTGGTAGCGTTTGACTGTCTATCCTTATTGACGCTTACAAGAATAGTTAATAAGATTGTGTCAGTCAACGGTTTGACCATTAAAAATAATTGACACCTACGCGTTGTTCTCAAACCTTCCTAGTCTGGATTCCCAGGGATACCCAATGAACCCTCTCGCTGGCATTCGCATCGTCGATTTTTCCAAGGTGTTGGCAGGTCCGCTTTGCACTCAGTATCTAGGTGATATGGGGGCGGATGTGATCAAAGTCGAAACTTCCGCCGGCGACGACACGCGGCGCTGGCCTCCCTTTCATCACGGCCAGGGCACCGTATTCCTGAGCGCCAACAGGAATAAACGCAGCATCACGCTGGACTTGAAGAGCGAGAGCGGCCGGCAGGCCATCCAGCGGCTGCTGCGCACGGCGGATGTGGTGGTCGAGAGTTTCAGTCCGGGGGTGACCGAGCGCCTGGGGATCGATTACGAGACAGTGCGCGCGGATAAACCGGAGATTGTTTATTGCAGTATTTCGGGCTACGGCATACAGGGGCCTCTCAGCCAGGCAAAGGGGTATGACGTCATTCTTCAGGCGTTCAGCGGCATGATGTCTATTACGGGAGATCAGGATGGCCCGCCGGCCCGCAGTCCGGTTTCGCCTATCGATCAAGCCACCGGCATGCATGCCGCGATAGGCATTCTGTCCGCCATAGTGCATAGGCTCAAGACAGGCAAGGGTTCGCTGGTGCAGGCCTCCTTGTTCGATACTGCCGTGGGCTTCATGGGCTATGTATGCCACAGTTACTGGCAGCGCAAAACCGAACCGCGCAGATGGGGCTCCGGGCATGAGTCCCTGTGCCCCTATCAGGCATTCGAGGCCAGCGATGGGCCTTTTCTGCTGGGGGTGGCCAATGATTCGCTATGGCAGACTTTCTGCCGTGAAACCGGCGCAATCGATCTGGGCGCCAACCCAAAATTCTCGACCAACGCCGATCGCGTGCAGCATCGCGCCGAAGTGGTTGATGCCGTGCAGGCAATCATCGCCGGCCAGACACGGGAACACTGGCTGCGGCGATTGACGGCGGCGGGCATTCCCTGCGCCGCCATTCAACAGGTTGGTGAAATGCTGACCCACCCTCACACGCAGGCCAGTGGCATCGTCCAGACCTTTGACGAGCATGGCCAGCCGCCGCTGAGCGTCATTGCCCAGCCCTTGCGATTCAACGGGCAGCGCAACCCATTGCGCTGCCGCCCGCCAGAGCTGGGCGCTCATACCTTAGAGGTGCTGCGGGAACTGGGGTATAGCGAAGAGGAAATCACCGCAATGCGGCACACAGAGCCGTCCAGCAAGGTCTGAGCGTTGCCCTGCGGGCCATGCGTTTCGTAACTTGCCGATTCGGGATACCGGTTTTGTGGGAGATGGATGCACCATGGCGACAGGCTTTTGCAATGACGCAAAGATTCTGTCCAGATTTTCCACAGAGGTATCCATGAGTGAAGTAAAACTCGAAGCGCTCCATTTTTCTGACGCGCCCAAGAGGGTGACAGCGGATTTTCCGGGGCCGCTGGCAGCCGAAGCGCTGGCGCTGTCGGCTCGTACCGAATCGATGGCGCGCGGTGGTGGCCGGATGCCGGTAGTGATGGATCGGGCGTTTGGCGCCACCTTCAAGGACCCCGATGGAAACACCTTCATTGACCTGTCGGCTGGCGTTGGGGTCAGCAGCGTGGGGCGCTGCCATCCGAAGGTGCTGGCGGCGATCCGCAGCCAGTCGGAAGTGTTGATGCATGCGATGGAGGTGAGCAATACCAGGCGCACCGAACTGGCGGCCAAAATGTCCGAGATCGCTCCAGATGGCCTACGTCACGACTGCATCACTTTCTTTACGCAAAGCGGAAGCGACGCCCTGGAGGCTGCCGTCAAGTTCGCCAGGCGTGTCACCGGGCGCCACCAGATCATCGCCTTCCATGGTGGCTATCACGGAGTCTGGAACGCTTCGGTCGCACTGACTACAGGAACCGCCTATCGCAAGGGCTATGGCCCATTCATGGGCGGCGTCATCCACGCTCCCTATCCGTATGCCTACCGCTTTCCCTTCGACACCACCCACAAGAGCGCGGAGCAGATCGCGGGTGAGTATGTTGATTATCTGCTGAATACTCCATACACAGCAGCCGATGATGTTGCCGCAGTGATTGTGGAGCCCGTGCAAGGCGAAGGCGGCTATGTTCCGCCGGCACCCGAGTTCCTGCAATTGCTGCGCAAGGCCTGCGACCGCAGTGGCGCGCTGTTGATTGTTGATGAGGTGCAGTCGGGCGCGGGCCGTACGGGCAAGATGTGGGCTGTCGAGCATACCGGGGTCAAGCCCGACATGCTGACTTTCGGCAAAGGCATTGGCAGCGATGTCCCGATGGCTGGCCTGATCATGCGTTCGGACCTGGCTGAAAAAATTCCTGACGGCTCGGTTCCGAATACCTTCGCCGCCAATGGTGTGTCCGCTGCTGTTGCGCTGACCAATATCAGCATCCTGCAGGACCCGGAGCTGGATCTGATCAACCGGGCGGGGACGCTTGGGCTATTGGCACAGGAACATATCCGCAACTGCAACAGCCCGCTTATTGGCGAAGTGCGTGGACTTGGCCTGATGATAGGCATCGAACTGGTGGAAAATCAGGCAGCCAGAGAACCGCTCCATCGTGACAAAGTGGGCAAGCTCATGGGTTACTTGCTGAATCATGGCGTGCTGATGGTGCCTTGTGGCCGCTATGGCAATGTGATGCGTGTCATGCCCTCGCTCACCATTTCACGCGCGTTGATGTTCAAGGCGTTGGACATCTTCGCCGATGGGCTGGCGACGCTCTGATTCCATGTCCGGCAAGCGGCGCTTAGTTGGGCCGCAGCTTGTTCAGCGTGGTCCGTGGCGTCTGCGACGGCAGCTCGTTGAACAGCTCCTGGTAGTCTTCGGCGAAATGGCTCATGTGAAAGAACCCCCATCGCGATGCGAGGTCTCCGATGGAGATCTCGGCAGCGCAGGTAGACATGAGTTCGCGGCGAACCCCATTCAAGCGCACCGAACGCAGGTAATTCAGCGGTGTGGTGCCGGCAACGGTGCGAAAGCTGTTCTGCACTGTTCGGCGGCTGACATGCAGACGTTTGCTTGCCTCGAAGATGCTGGGGGCGTTCACGGCATCATTGACGGTCAGGCGGTGCAGCTTCTCAACGATATAGCTGTGCGTCGAGCCAGGCTGGCGCTGTCCCGCATCGCATTCCGGGTCGGCCAGCACCACCAGCAGTTCTTCCAGCAGCGCGGCTTCCAGCGCACGCTCGCCTTGCGGCGGTTCCTGCGGGGTGGAATCCCCCAGGGCATTCGAGACCATGTTCAACAGGCGTGAGCGGCACTCAAGAAGCCTGCCTGGCGGCACCTTGATGACCGGTTGCTTGAGCAGACACTCTATCTTGGCTGCTTGCGGAATACTGGCCAGGCATTCGTCAAAGAGCCGCTGGTCGAAGGTAATGGCCAGCATATCCATGTCCATCGGCATGTGGAACATGAATTCTTCCCCGCCACGCAGGAAGAAGAGGCTTTTGTCGTCGGCCTCTCTGCCCTGCATATGCGCTGATCCCGGCACGGCGATGGGCAGCGCAAAGCAGACCCGGTCCTTCGGCGCCTCGCCATGCTGCACCACTCGCCGGTTAATGCGCTCCCGGAAGACATGACATCGCGGGTTGGATATCTGCACCAGGGAGCTTTCGAGCAGCCCCGCACTGATCTGCGTATAGGTCTGGTTCCAAGTACCAATGGCAGCAGCGTGGATATGCACATCCTGGAATCTGTCGATGCGTTGCAGCATGCCTCATTACCCTGATTCTTGCTTTCTTTGTTGGTTTAAATTATCACAATGCGATAATTTACATATTAAACAGTTGTTTTTATATTGGGGTAATCCTGCAGAGAGATGCCTGTACCCAGAGAGAAGGTTCAGCAGGACAAGGGGGGCGAGCTTCCGGCGCGCGCGGGGGCAATGTGTCCAGCACAGTCATGGCAGGCCGGTGGCGCTCGCTGAATTGCTGATTTGGGCTATCACTCTTCGCATGTGGGACTCGATACTTGTATCCGCCAGCAGTGTCCGCAAACGCACACAGGTGACGCACGCGCAGTCGGGAGGGCGCCACCGTCGTTGCGGGCCGGGTGCGGGGCTGCGCCGTGACCGGCGCGGCCCCGCATCAGGTGATGCGTTGCATCCAAGCACATCCCGTCTGCACGGTCAGCGGCAGACGGTTTTATCACAGCATTACAGTAGAGTTCTCATATGAAATCGAATCTGCAGCACTTTATCGGAGGTCGGTCTGTCGAGGCGTCGGACGGCAAACGGATGAGCCTCGTCAACCCAGTGGACGAGTCGGTCTATGCCACGGCCTCGGAAGGCACGGCGGAAGATGTCGGCCTGGCTGTCGAAGCCGCGCATGCGCAGCTTGACGGCGGAGCCTGGAGCCAGCTTTCCAGCAGCCAGAGGGCCCGCCTGCTCAGCAAGCTGGCTGACTTGGTCGAGCGGGACGCCGACATGCTTGCCGATATGGACGCTCAGGCGATCGGTCGTTTACCGATCGAGCCGCGTATGATGGATATCCCGAACGCGGTCGCCCATCTGCGCGCCGCGGCGGGGTGGGCAAACCAGCTGGAAGGGCGCAGCATCCCCACCTCGGGCTACATGGGAACCAGGACGCTCTCATACACCATCCGGGAGCCTATCGGGGTGGTTGGCGCCATCGTCCCGTGGAATTCGCCATTGATGATTACCACCTGGAAGCTGGCCGCGCTGTTGGCAGCCGGATGCACCGTTGTGGTCAAGCCAGCCGAGGAAACGCCCCAGTCCGCGTTGCATCTCGCCAGGCTGAGCCAGGAAGCGGGTTTTCCGGATGGCGTGGTGAATGTCGTCACGGGTTTCGGGCCCGTTGTCGGTCGGGCGCTGTGTGAACACCCAAAGGTCAGCAAGATCAGCTTCACCGGCAGCCCGGAAGCCGGGCGCGCGATCCAGAGCATCGCCGCGCCATTGTTAAAGCGGGTAACGCTTGAGCTGGGAGGGAAAAGCCCGCAGATCGTGTTCGATGATGCGTCATTGGACGATGCGCTGCGCGGTTGCGCATTGGGGCTGTTCGTCAATCAGGGGCAGGTCTGCGCAGCGGGCTCGCGCATTCTTGTCCATCGCAGTCTCGTCAAGCGTTTCGCAACCGGCCTTGCCGAAGCGGCCAAGGCGATCAAAGTCGGTGATCCGGCGCAGCCAGGCATACAGATGGGGCCTGTGGCGAAGAAGGCGCAGTTTGAGAGGGTCAATCGCTATATCCGGCTTGGCCAGGAAGAGGGCGCCGAACTGCTCGCCGGCGGTGTATCGGAGCCGGACAGAGGCTGGTTTGTCCGGCCCACGGTTTTCGCCAACGCGACCAACGACATGATTATTGCGCGTGAGGAAATCTTCGGTCCTGTCGGCACGGTCATTGCCTTCGACACCGAAGAGGAGGCCATTGCGCTTGCCAATGATTCGGCCTATGGTTTGGCGGCCACTGTCTGGACGCATTCATTGGCGCGGGCGCATCGTGTGGCGGCGCGGGTAAAGGTCGGGGCGGTTGGGATCAACTGCTGGAGTCCTCTTGATGCAAACTTGCCCTGGGGAGGGGTCAAGGCCAGCGGCATGGGTCAAGAGGGTGGCTTGAGCGGCGCCCTAGCTTATACCGAAGAAAAGGTCGTCACCATCCTGGTTCCCTAGCACCGCCTCGCTGCCATGCAGCGCGGCGCCATGCCTCAAGAGAAGGTCCCGCGGGCTTGCAATGCAAGCCCGCAGCGCATGGCGAGAAGGAAAACCGCTGAGGTGCGCGGACCCCAGGCTGGACTAGAAAGTCATGACCACCAGTAATTGACTGTAGACGTTCGTCGAAGCGTTGCGGCTTTGATTGCCGCCGTTGGCCTGGTACTTGCTTGGCTTGTAGAGGCCGATGAGCGGCGAAATCATGATGTTGTCCGTGACCGCCCATTCCAGGTACAGATCGAGCTCGCGGGCATCGAGCTTGAGCGCGGACCGATTGGCCAGTGTTCTGAAGTCATAGAACATTGCGCCTATGGTCAGGTTCTCGCGTGGCTGCGCGCTGAAGGAGATGTTGTGTACTTCCAGATTGTTCGCGTACGAATTGGCGTAATTGGAGGCGACCTCGCCTTGCAGCCATTCGCGGTAGCCGCCCGTGAACAGGAGATCCCAATTCTTTGAATAGCGGCTGTATCGGTAGCTCACTGTCGGACGCCAGGCCAGGTCCGTGAAGGTGTAGCCGGCCTGGCCGTACCAGGCCGTATTGGTGCCTGAGTTCTTGTGCTGTTCGGCATACTCGAACGCGAACTGGGCATTCTTGATGCCGGCATCGCCCTCGCCACGGATGCTGTAGACGTTCATATTCTTGCGTTCGAGCTGGGATGGGCTGGCGTAGCGCGCATCAACATCCAGGCCCCGGATATAGGTCAATCCGATTGTGCCTGCCGACGCCGTGTAGTCCAGCGTACCGGCGGCCAGTTCGGTCTTGGCCTGCGCCCGGTTGTTTGACTTGAGCCACATTGCGCTGCCATGCAGGCCTTCCGCACCGCCCAGGCGCAGCACAGCTGTGTTGCCAAATGAATGCCGCGCGCCCAGGTAATACGCGCCGCCGCGATTCAGGCTTCCGTTTTCCAGGCCCTTGCCCGGATTGAAGCCATCGTCCATGATCAGGAATCCTCTTCCTACCTTGACGGCTTGCCTGCCTACGGAGAAGTCGACGCCGTCCTGGCCGAGCGCGGGAAACAGGCTGCCTGACTTCCAGCCCAAGTAAGCCTCTTCGACGCTGGTGTGACGCTCATCGCCCGTGGTGTAGCCTCCTGGATCGCCGTCGCCCCATGTGCCCGAGCTGACCAGGCTGAAGGCTCCGTATAGTGAGCCCGCGCCGAGGCGGTCCGTTGATCCGCTCAGGCCGTATTTGGCGAAGCCCTCTCGCCAGTGACGGCCGCCAGATTCGCCGATGTAGTTGCGTTTACTGTCGAACAGGCCATAGACCGCCAGCAGATCTGCGTTCAAGTGTGTTCCGGCGCTGTCGCTGTAGATTTCATATGCGCTGGCCTGAGGGCTTACGGCACACAGGGCGACGATGGACAGCAGCATGGCGCTGATAGGTGAGCTCATGGATGGGTTCCTTGCTTGAGAGATGCGGCCCGAGGGCGTCCCGCAAAAGTGAAGTGGCGAGCGCGAAAGCCGCGCTTAGATTCGGTGACTGCCCAGTGCGTTAAACCGGCCCGGAGCGACGGTTCGCAGCCGTCTTGCCATTACTGCGCCTATGGCCAGCGCGATGGGGATTACAGCGCACAGCGCGTACGACAAGGGTTTGCTGGCGCCGGTGAGCACATCGAAATTGAGAATGGCCGTCACAAGGATGAATAGCAGCGCCAGTGAGGAGAGCCCAGGAAAGATGCGCGTGCGCCAGATGCCAGGCTTGAGATCTGCGTGCAGCGTGAAGTAACGCAAGATGGCAATGGAGGTCATGGCCATCAGCAGCATGACGCATAGTGTGGCCAGGCTGGAGAACCAGGCAAACAGATTCAGGATTGGATCTGCCTCTATGGCGGCGAAGATCATGACCACTACGGCCGCGATCAGGCTCTGCAGGGCGGAGCCCATGTGTGGACTCTGATGGATGCGATGCGTGGTGCCCAATAGCTGGTGCAGCAGGCCGTCGCGGCCGATAGCGTAAAAGTATCGGGCGGCTGAATTGTGAAAGGCCAGCAGCCCGGCATAGATGCTCACCACGAAAAGACAGCGGATCACAGCCGTCAGGCCCGGCCCCGCGTATTGATCGGACATGAGATAGACGAATGTCGTGGGGTCTTGCATTCCTTGCAGCAAGGGAACGATCTTGCCGGCACCCGCACCGATCACCAGCGCCCATAGCGAAATGCCATAAAAACCGCCGATCAGCAGGATGGAGGCATAGGTGGCGATTGGTATGGCGCGTTTTGGGTTTTTGGCCTCTTCTCCGTAAATCGTGGTGGCTTCGGAGCCGAGAAATGCCGCGAAACAGAACAATAGGCCAATAGATGGTGTGCCGCTGAATATGTGTGATGGCGAGAAAGATGCGAAGTTCACGCCGCTGTCGCCGCCTACGCGCAGGATGCTGATGTCCAGAGTCAGGATCGCCAAGTATTCCGCGATCACCACGACGGAGAGCACGCGTGCCGAGAGGTCGATATTGCGATATCCGAGGACGGCGACGCTTAGCATTGCCAGCAGGGAATAAGCCCACCAGGGTCCATGCAGACCGAAGGTGTCGGCCATCGTTGCTGAAACCACGCCGCCGAACATGCCGTACAGGCCAATCTGCAGGATGTTGTAGGCAAACATGGCAAGCACGCCGGCGGCGCCGCCGGCGATGCCTCCCAGCCCGCGGCATGTAAAGGCATAGAAGCCCCCCGCATTGGTTACGTGCTGGGCCATTGTGGTGTAGCCCACGGCGAAGATCAAAAGAATGACCAGCGCCGCAATCAAAAGCGCGGGCGTGGCGGCGCCGTTGCCCAGCATGATGCCAATTGGGAAACCCCCGGCGATGACGCTGAGCGGGCTGGCCGCCGATACGACAAAAAAGATGATGAACCACACACTCAACGCATTGCGTCGCAGCTGGTGGACCTGCGCTGCTTGGATTGTTCCGCTCATGTCTTGCCTCGACTCCTGAAAGTTAATTCTTTCGCAAGTTAATCAGGCATCTCACAGGAGAGGTATCCCAAATTGGCACGTCGAACTTTCGTGCGCGCCATCTTGGGGAAATCCATAGTAGCGGCGCCAGGGTGGGGCTGGCCATTGCCCATGTTTGCTGGAAGTGAGCGGGCGTGGGAGCTAGGTGCAAGGCGCGTCGATCAGAGCACGCAGCACCCTGTTCGCCATGCGCCTGTTGTCAGGATCGAGCCTGCCGGATTTCCTGATCTTGAGCTTCTGGTTCTCGAACCTGTCGAATCCGCTTCGTGATTTCACGAGATGTTTGACAAATGAGTTCGGTGACATAGGCATTGTTGAGTGCGCGAAAGCGCTCGGCATTGCCCAGCAGCGTGACGCTGCCCAAGACTCGGTTCTCCTCATCAAAAATAGCCGATGCTATGCCGATCAGCCCGGCGTTCAGCTCGCCCGATGTAAGGCAGTATCCCTTTTTCCGGATATCGAGCATGACTTTTGAAAATGCCTTCCAATCGCTGCCCAGGCGCTGCACGGCGGGATGCTGCTGGTTTTCATCATAAATGCGCCGCAGTTGCCGGGGCGGCAGGTTGGCCAGTACGACTCTGGCGGTGGCGCTTTGAAAGAAGCTCATTGGCCGGCCGCGCCCGAACCTCAGCTCAAAATTGTCCTGGCCCGCATGCTGGTGAATGTTGATGACGGCATCGCCATATAGCTGGCTGAGCAGGACAGTCAGCCCCGTTTTCTCAACCATGTCGGAAATCAGGTCGCGGCTGCATACCACGATGGGATCGTACTCCCGCATTTGCAGATCCAGCTCGATGACGCGTGGGCCAAGCGCATAGCCGTTGGGCAGACGTACCAGCAGCCCGCTGCCGCACAGCTCCCGGATGTAACGGTATGCGGTGGCGGGTGCGTATCCCAGCTGGGCACATATCGATTCGACGTCGATGATGGGCTGTTCAGGGCCATAAAGGTTCAGAACGTTAAGCATGCGCCTGAGGCTATTCATATCGTTGCCAGAAATGAAGATGAAAGAGGGAAATGATAGCCGATAGGGCCATCCGAAAACGCTTTCAGGCGTTTTTCGGGCGAAATTCCATAAATTCAATTTTATCTAAATATGATTTTAGTGATCGTAATATTTGTAATTTATAAGATCTATGTTTGCAAAATTATCAAATTACGGTAATAATGCAAAAAAAGGAGGCTGGTTATGACCACTGGTGCAAGCGCCTTGTTAGGTGTTTTGGAAGAGAATGGCGTCTCGGTTTGCTTTGCCAATCCGGGCACCACTGAACTTGATTTTGTCCGGGCGTTAGAAGACCGTGCCGGGTTGCGTTGTGTGCTTGGCCTGCAGGAAAACGTATGCACCGGAGCGGCAGACGGCTATGGACGGATGCTGGGCAAGCCGGCGGCAACCCTGCTGCATCTGGGCCCTGGCTTTGCAAACGGAATTGCCAACCTGCATAACGCCCGGCGCGCCCGCACGCCCATTGTCAATTTGATCGGTGATCACACCAGCTGGCATCTTCCTTACGATGCGCCGCTGTCTTCCGACATCGAATCTTTGGCCAAACCTGTGTCGGGCTGGGTATATCGCGTGCGCAGCACCGAAGATTCCGTCGCCGCGGGGCGCGAGGCGGTCATGCAGAGCGTTGCCAATGGCGGGCAAAGCGCAACACTTATCGTTCCTGCCGATTTTCAGTCGGGGCGCATGCCCAATGATGAGGCGAATGAGACCGTTGAAGCGGCGGCTTGCGCCGATGCGGACACGCTGGTTGACCTGGACGCTATTGCTGCGCGCCTGAAGAATGCAAAGAATGTGTTGTTTCTGCTGGGCGGCGGCGGTGAACGGTCAGCCTTGAGCGCGGCGGGCCAACGCGCCGTGGCGCGCCTTTGCGTCGCATTGGGCGCATCGGCTTACGCTGAAACATTCCCTTCACGTGCCGAACGCGGCCAAGGCTTGCCGGACTTTGATCGATTGCCATATTTCCCTGAGCCCGCCCGCGCGGTGCTTGATCCGGCTGAACTGGTGGTGTTGGCAGGCGCCCTGGCTCCCGTGACCTACTTTGGCTACGAGGGGCATGCCAGTCAGATGGTGAACGAGGAGCGTCTGCTACGCCTGGGACAGCCGGGCGAGGACATGGTCAGCCGCTTGGAGGCCTTGGCTAATATGCTCGGCGCGCCCGAATACGCCGCACCCGCTTATGCAGCCCCCGCACCCGAAGAAGGTCCGCTGACGCCCAGGAATATTTCCGCGACGGTTGCGCGGCTGCTGCCCGCGGGCGCCATTGTTTCAGTCGAGGGCGGAACTTGCGGTTATCCGTTCTATGCGGCTTCGGCAACCGCGCAATTGCATACCACGCTGACCAACACCGGGGGCGCCATTGGCCAGGGGCTGCCGGTGGCCATGGGCGCGGCAATTGCGTGTCCTGACCGTCGCGTCGTCGCATTGGTGTCTGATGGCAGCACGCAGTACACGCTGCAGACACTCTGGTCTTTTGCGCATGAGAACCTGCCGGTCATTGTGCTGGTCGCCGCCAATCATCAATACGCGGTGTTGCGCAATGAGCTGAGGCGCGGCAATGCCCAGCTGGGCGAGCGTTCCAGCGCGCTGACAGCCCTGGACAAACCGCGTATCGATTGGGTTGCGCTGGCTTCCGGTTATGGGGTTCCGGCTCGTCGGGTGGACACTGCGCAGGCTTTGGCTGAGGCGTTTGAGCAAGCGCTCGGACGCGCGGGACCGACATTAATCGAGATGGCGCTGTAAAGCGCTTGTGCTTGCTTCATGAAACACGACTCAAGGAATTGACATGGATTTGCTGTTGAAAGGCAAAGTTGCCGTAGTGACGGGCGGCAGCTTGGGAATCGGGCGGGCTGTTACCGAGGCCTTGGCTGCCGAAGGGGTAAAGGTTGCGATTGTGGCGCGCAGCCAGTCTCGCCTGGATGAGGCGGCGCGCGAAATCTCGGCAGTCACGGGCGGCGAGATCCTGCCGGTAGCCGCTGATGTCAGCAGTACAGAGCAAGTGGGCGAGATGATGGACAAGGTTGCCAAGCACTTCGGCCGCATCGACATTCTTGTCAATGGCGCCGCACATCCGGGCGGGCTGGTGCGCAGCGAAATCGAGCAAGCCGATCCCGAAGGGCTGCTCGAAGACATCAATATCAAAGTGGTGGGCTATATGCGCTGCGCCAAGGCAGCGGCCGCCCACATGAAACGCAATGGCTACGGGCGCATCATCAATATTGGCGGGCTGACAGGCCGTGGCAGCAAGCAGCTGTCGGGCATGCGCAATGTGGCGGTTTGCCATATGACCAAGGTGCTGTCCGATCAGTTGGGTCCTTCTGGGATCACTGTCAATGTGATTCATCCCGGTGTCGTCGAGACACCGCATATCCATGAGCTATATGAAAAAGAGGCCAGGAAACAAGGGCTGACGGCTGCCGAGGTAGAGGCCAACTATGCCAAGGCGACACCGATCCGCCGAGTCCTGCAGGTCAATGAAATTGCGGATGTTGTGCTGTTCCTGGCATCGCCCCGCTCAGGCGCGATTACGGGTGAATCGCTCGGCGTTGATGGCGGCATCACCCGTGGGATTTTTTTGTAAGGCAAAACTTTGTGGAGGCATGAATAATGCAAGGCACAATTCTAGTCGCGACTGCCGGACAAGGCATATTGCGCAGCGCCGATGGCGGGGCAAGCTGGCACCGGCTCGGTCTGAAAGAGGCGATTGAGTTTGACGGTACTGTGCGCAGCCTGGCTGTTGACCCAAGCAATCCGCAACGGGTGTTTGCAGGCGCCGACTGCGGTATTTGCGTCAGTAATGATGGCGGTGTTCACTTCGAGCGTATTGACTCGCCCTTGAACGGCATGGTGGTCTGGGCCTTGGCGATTGATCCGTCCGATTCCAACATCATATATGCAGGCACCGGCGCGCCTTCGCGTGCGGCGATGTTCCGCTCCGATGACGGTGGCGCCCATTGGAAGCGCCTGCCGCCGGACATTCCCGAGTTTTGTCGAGGCGTCAACCGCCCTCGCATTCTGTCGATTTGCGTTGATCCAACCGATAGCCAGCAAGTGTGGTTCGGCATTGAGGAAGGCGGGGTATGGCGCAGCGCCAACCGGGGCGACGATTGGACGCGGGTCGACGGCGAGGGTGGCGTGATCAGTAACCCTGATATTCATGCTGTCAGTATTCTGCCGGCTGACGGGCAAGGTCCGAAATCCACCCTGGTGCTGACAGTCAATTCCGTCTATATCACCGAAGATGACGGCGCGAGCTGGAACGGTGAGGCCTCGAAGCTGCGTTTTGACGGTATGTATTACACACGTACAGTTCAGCCCCTGGCTGATGGCTCGAACGTGTTGCTGATGGCGATAGGCGATGGAACGCCCGGCACGCGCAGCCGGATCTACCGCTCAGAGGATCGCGGGCACACCTGGGTTGAAACAGTGTTGCACACGCATCCCAATTCCACGTTCTGGGCCTTTGGCGTGCATGCGGCCGATCCGAAGGTGGTTTTCGCCGGAACCAAGTATGGGCATTTATTCCGCTCGGTGGATGGCGGACGCAATTGGTTCAAGGAGTGGCGCGATTTCAGCGAAATTACGGCCGTGGCCTGGACGCCTTTCGTTGCCGATCTGGTTCCTCATCCGCAGTCTATCGACTGATTTTCCGGGAGGCCATATGTCTGAAGTAAAGAGCAGTATAAAGCCGCGCATTGTGCGCACGCACCTGTCCTTGTTTGTCAAAGATCCGTTCGCCTCGGCGCCTTGGTATGAAGATGTGCTGGGCATGCAGGAAACGGCACGCGGCGCGCAATGGGTGTTTCTGTCATTCGGCACAAAGCACCATGACATTGCCCTGATCCGGGCTGAGCCCGTTGCGAAAGGCGAGACGGAACGCGGCGTGGTCAATTTGCAGCACTACGGTCTGGAAATAGATGGCGACATGGACGAGCTCAGGCGCCTTTACGGCATGCTGCTCGCCAAAGGCGTGCCTGTCGTAAAGATTACCGATCACAAAATAGGCGTGGGCATTTATTTTTGCGATCCCGACGGCCATCGTTTTGAATTTTTCTGCGAGACGGTGCACGACAACGAAGAAGGCAAGCGCGTACTGAACTATTACAACGCGCCCAGCGACCCGTTCCAGCTCGACCCGCTATAGGCGGATCGAGGCTGTACTGATTTGATTTATCCGGAGAAATGCATGAAAGAAAAGAATTTCGGCGAGTTCCACATTCGCAAATGGTTCACACAGATTGAAGACACCCTGGCCAATGAGACGGGCAAGCTGGCCGATGGCGAACCCGTGCGCAAGATCGTCATTGCCGCGGCCATCCATAACGAATTCGCCGGCCGCTACGTTGAAGACCTGAAGGGTGTCATCTCCGCTTCGGTCGAACTGGGACACGAGTTCGCGCGGCGCATCAAGGCGCTTGCCGGCGATCAGAAAATTGAAAGCTATGGCAAGGCTTGTCTGGTGGGTATCGACGGTGAATATGAGCACGGCAATGCTTTCTTGTCGTCCGATTTTGCCAACCCGATTCGCGCGGCGCTGGGAGGTGGCAAGGCTTGGGTGCCGTCGACGGGAAAGCGTGGCGCTCCGGGCACGATCATCGATGTGCCTTTGGCTCATAAAGACGCGCTCTACGTGCGTTCGCACTACGACACAATCAGTGCGAGTTTCGACGATGCGCCGAATCGTGATGAAGTGCTGGTCATTTTTGCGTTCGCGACGCGTGGCCGCTTGCATGCCCGCCTGGGTGGACCGAAGGCCGGCGAGATCAAAGGCGAAGACGGTCTGTATTAATCAAGGGGCTCAGCATGGAACGTCGGGATTTCACCTTGCCGGTCAATGGCTTGAATCTGCGGGTAACCCAGTGGGGAGATGCTCACGCAAGGCCGGTGCTTATGCTGCATGGCATACGGGGCTATGCGGAAACATTTTCAGTCATGGCCACCGCGCTCGGGCCCGAGTTCCGTGTGATTGCATTCGATCAACGTGGCCGCGGGATGAGCGACTGGGATCCAGGGAAGAACTATTACACCGATGCTTATGTAAGCGATATGGCCGCAGTGGCCGATGCGCTGGATCTGGCCAGGTTCGATCTTCTGGGCCATTCAATGGGCGGTATCAATGCATTTGTGTTTGCTTCCATGAATCCGCAGCGCGTTCGCCGCATGGTGATCGAAGACGCCGGGCCAGGCGCATTTGAAAACAGCCAGGGCGCCCGGCGCATCCGGGACGAGTTGTTGACAACGCCGACATGGTTCGACAGCTGGGACGACGCCTGTGCCTTCATGCGCAAACTGCGCCCGTCGGTAAGCGAACAAGCCCGCGAATCACGCCTGCGCAGCATGCTCAAGGCGATGCCCGAGGGGGCTTATACGTGGCGCTATGACCATGAAGGCATTGCGCAGACCCGGCTCAATCCGGATCCGGAGCGGGTGGTCGACCTGTGGCCGCACGTGCGGGCCATCCAGTGTCCGACCCTGGTGTTGCGCGGCGGCCTGTCTGACTACCTGCAGGCCGAGGCCGCTGAACGGATGGCGCAGTGCAATCCGCAACTGCAATGGATGGAAGTGCCTGGCGCGGGCCACTATGTGCACGATGATCAGCCAGAAATTGTATGCAGGGCCGTCAGGGAGTTCCTGCTTCAGGACGATTAGTTCGATGTCTGGAAGGCGCTGAGCCGCAATAAAGACAACCAAGTATAAATGCTAGAGAGACAAGCCATGTTGATAGAGCAGCGTACCTATACGTTGACGCCGGGAGGCGTTGCCGAATATCTCAAGTTATATAACGGCGCCGCGCGCGACATACAGCAGCGCATACTGGGGAACCTGCTTGGGCTGTATCGGGCCGAGACGGGAAACCTGAATCAGTTGGTGTTCCTCTGGGGTTTTGAGAACGCACAAGAGCGCGTGGCCAGGCGGCAGGCGTTGATGTCCGATACGGTATTCACTGAGTTTCGCAAGGCTGTTCGCCATTTGCTGGTGTCCCAGGAAAGCCGTCAATTTACTGCCATCTGATGCCGGCAATGCCAGTGTCAACGGAAAAACCTGGAGGTAAGGCAAATGTCTAATGCAACATGTGATGTGTCCGTCATTGTCGTGGGCGGTGGCCCCGTGGGCATGACGCTGGCGAATCTGCTCGGGGTATACGGTGTGGATACTGTCGTGGTCGAGCGCAGCGCGGACATCCTGGATTTTCCGCGTGCTGTCGGGCTGGATGACGAGGCGATGCGCACCTTCCAGGCGGCAGGGGTCGCCGATGAAATGCTCAAGGATATGATCCAGAACGTGCCGATGCGCATGTACAGCGCCAGGAAGAAATGCTTCGCTGAAATCCTGCCTTCCACGCGCGAGTTTGGCTGGTATCGCCGCAACCTGTTTTCCCAGCCTTTGGGCGAGCGAACCCTGCGCAAGGCCTTGCAGCGCTTTCCCCAGGTAAAGCTCGAACTGGGGGCCGAACTGCTTGCAGTGAGCCAGGATGAGACGGGCGTGAACGCCACGGTCAGGTTCACCGATGGCAGCGAGCGCGTCATGCGTGCGCAGTATTTGCTGGGGGCGGATGGTGGCCGCAGCACGGTGCGCGAAAGGTTGTTGAAGATTCCATTTCACGGCAATACACATGCGCGCAAATGGGTCGTCATCGAATGCGACCATGATCCGCTGGACGCGCCTTACACGGCACTGCATTGCGAGCCAGAACGTCCTTATGTCTGTCTGAAACTGCCTTATGGCCTGCGGCGCTGGGAATTCATGCTGTTTCCCGGCGAGGACGATGAGCAGATGCTCAAGCCGGAGAAAGTGAGAGAACTGCTTACCGGGCATGTTGCCAACCCGGAAAGCCTGAATGTGATCCGCGCCCGAGTCTATACGCATCACTCGCGCATCGCGGAAACCTTTGTGCAGGGCCGCATCTGCCTGGCTGGCGATGCCGCGCACCTGTCTCCGCCCTGGATTGGCCAGGGTCTGAATGCAGGGCTGCGTGATGCCGCAAACCTGGCCTGGAAGGTCGCCTGGATAGTCAAGCGGCGTCTGAAGCCTGAGACGCTGCAAAGCTACCACCAGGAGCGTTATGCACATACCAAAGCCATGATTGACCTGGCGGACAAGGTGGGCGCCATCTTGTCACAGAACAACAAGACGCTGGCCTGGCTGCGAGATTCGTTCTTGCATGCGATACAGGGTGTTCCGCGGATGCGGGACTATGTCATGCAGATGAAGTTCAAGCCCATGCCTCGCTATAGCGAAGGGCTTGTTCTGAATGCCGGCGCGCCTTCCCAGGTCGAACTGGTGGGGAAAATGTTCATACAGCCGCAGGTCGAAATGGAGAATGGCGCATGCGTGCGTCTGGACGACGCCATCGGAGTGGGGTTCGGTCTGCTGGTCTGGGGAAATCAGCCCTTGCCAGGGCTGACGCCGGACCTGGCGGAAAAACTGGCTGCGCTGGATTGCCGCAGCCTGATGGTGGTGCGGGCGCGCAGCAGTGACGGGCCGGGCGTCCATCCCGTTGCGCCCGAGGGTGTTGGTGTCATAGAGGACGCAGAAAATATTCTGCACTTCTGGTTTCAGAAAGCGGGTGTGGACTGGGTGCTGATCCGGCCTGACCGCTATGTTGCAGCCCTGGGCACACGGGAACAGTTGCATGCCGTGATTGGTCGGTTTGTCGACCAGTTCGCTGCCGCGGCGCCCACCTGTGAGACGACTTGCATCGATGCCGAGCCCGGCCCGGCTGCGGCGCATCCAGTGTCGGCCGGAGCGACGCAATGAGCCATCCAGAACTTGAGACGAACAGGAAGGTCAAGAACGTCTTGTTCATCATGTGCGATCAACTGCGCGCCGATGCCTTGTCCTGCTATACGCCAGACGGCGCATTGCAGACCCCTCATCTGGATCGCCTGGCTGGCATGGGCATGAGGTTTGATCGAGCGTTTGTGAATTCCGCCGTGTGCGGACCATCGAGAGCATCGTATTACACCGGGCGTTATCCGCTTTCGCATCGCGTTACCTGGAACCGGGTACCCCATCCAATCGATGAGTTGTTTCTGGGCGACTATCTGGCGGCTCATGGCCGAGACTGCCATTTGCTGGGGAAGACGCATCATGTCTCGGACAAGCGCGGCTTGGCGCAGCGTGAATTCGAGGTTGACGGCACGGCGGCGACCCGTTTCTGGGAAGGCGGATTCATCCCCATTGAACGTTATGACGGCCATTACGAAATGGCGTCCAACAGCGACTATCGCCGCTATCTGCTTGACCAGGGATACCAAAGCGAGAAGCCCTGGGAAGACTATGTCATCGGAAGTGTTCGGGAGGATGGCGAGTTTCTGTCGGGTTGGCATTTGCGCAATGCGGGGCTGCCTGCCCGCGTTTGTGGAAAAGACTCTGAGACCGCCTACCTCACCAGCCGCGCCATGGATTTCATCAGCGCGCAGGGCGACAAGGGTTGGGTGCTGCATTTGTCTTACATCAAGCCGCACTGGCCCTATAAAGCACCCGCGCCATATCACAATATGTTTAGCCGCGAAGATTGTGCCGCGCCTGTGCGTTCCCGGAGCGAGCTGGAGAATGGGCATCCAGTTCACGCCGCCTACCGGCAGCATGAAGAGTCGCTATCGTTTGCCAGGGACGAAGTCTGGCAAACGATCAAGCCTGTATATATGGGTCTGGTCAAGCAGATCGATGATCAGCTTGGCCGCTTGCTGGCGCATCTGGAAAAACTGGGCCGGCTGGATGACACCCTGATCGTGTTCTCATCTGATCATGGTGATTTGCTGGGTGACCACTGGCTGGGTGAAAAAGAATATTTTTTTGAAGGCGCAATCAAGGTTCCATTGATTGTGTACGACCCCGACGCCGAGGCGGATGCCACGCGGGGGCAGACCAGCAATGCATTTGCCGAATGCGTGGATATAACGCCGACCATCCTGGATGCCTTATCGATTCCCGTTCCGGACCATCGTGTTGAAGGGCGGTCCTTGCTGCGTGAAATTCGCGGCGGGAGCCAGGGACCGGCGCGTGAGTACACCGTGGCCAGCCTGGATTACTCCTACCGGGAGGCCCGCGTTCTGTTGAAGCGCAATGTGCAGGAGTGCAAAGGCCTGATGCTGCGTGATGGGCACTACAAATATATCTACTGGCAGGGCTATCGGCCGCAGTTGTTTGACTTGAGCAACGATCCTGATGAGCTGTGTGACCTTGGCGAAGACAGTGGCATGGCACCGGTGCGGGCGCGCATGCAAGAGGCTTTGTTTGAATGGCATGCCACGCTGAAGCATCGGGCGACAGAGGATGACGGGCAGGTACAGATGCGTACCAATGCACACGAGCGCATGATGAACATCCTGATTGGCCGCTGGTGAGACTTGATTTTCATAACAGATGCGGGACATCAGGACATTCATGATGGCCGCCAGATTTCTACAACAGGAGGATGGGTATGAGTATATTGAGAAAGGCTGTCGCGGCGCTCGCCATTGCGGGAGCATGGTTTGTCGCGCCAGTGCATGCCGAGACCTGGCCTGGCTCTGAGCAGGTCACAATTATAGTTCCTTACCCTCCGGGGACCGAGCCTGACATTCTGGCGCGCGACCTGGGATTCCATTTGAATGAGGCCACCGGCAAGGTTTTCGTGATCGAGAACCGCCCCGGCGCGAACGCCATTATCGGGACAACGGCAGTGACCCGCGCGGCTGGCGATGGCAATACCTTGTTAATGGTGGACCGCCTGTCCCTGGTGACGAATCCACTGCTGTACAAGTCATTGTCCTACGATTGGAGGAAAGACCTGAAGCCTGTGACAAATGTGGGCGGCGTCAGTTTGTTCCTGGCGCTGAAGAAGGATTCCCCCGCCAATACGTTTGCGGAGTTTATCGACATGGCCAGGAAAGCGCCTGGCGAGGTGAATATAGGAACCGGCGGCAAAGGCCATGTCACCCATCTGGGCATGGAGGCATTGGCCCAGGCCGAGGGTGTGTCCTTTACCTACGTTCCGTACAAGGGAGTCGCGCCAGCCATGAATGCGCTACTGGCCGGCGAGACTGATGGCATGCTGGCGGGTGGCCTGGTCGTTTCGCAACAGGCCAAGGCTGGAAAAATAAAAGTGGTGGCGATCGGCGCCGACAAGCGCAGTGACTTTCTGCCAGACGTGCCGACGCTGAAGGAGGCTGGCGGCAAGCCGGGAAGCATACCTTCGACCGCATTCACCCTGGTTGTGCCGGGTGCTACTCCTGACACTGTGGTGGCGCAAATCAATGCGGCCGTGGCCAAAGTCATGGAAGTGCCCGCGCTGCGCAATGCGTATGAGGCGCGCGGGCTGACTGTGAATGTGACCAGTCCGCAGGAAACACTGGCGCAGATGAACCAAGAGGCCGAGCGCTACCAGAAGCTGGTCGACAAGCTCGGGTTGAAGCCTGAATAAAGCAGAAAGCATGATGCGGTCTGGGGATAATGCAATGACCTACCAACCACTTTCCTTATATATAGACGGTGTTTTCCTTCCAGCTGACGGCCGGCGCGAGCTGGAGGTGATCAACCCCGCAACTCAAGAGGTTCTGGGGAAGTTGCCATGCGCCACCAGGCAAGACCTTGATCAGGCATTATCGGCGGCCCAGCGCAGTTTCGATCAGTGGAAACGATCCTCGCCGATGGAGCGCTCACAGGTATTGCGCGCGGCAGCGCAATTGATTCGCGAGCGGGCGCCGGAAATCGGCTACGGTATTTCCCTGGACCAGGGTAAGCCATTGGAACAGGCCATTGGTGAAGTGGCCTCATGTGCCGAGCAGGCGGAGTGGCATGCCGAAGAGTGTCGCCGCATTTACGGGCGCGTTATTCCTCCACGCGATCAGCAAGTACGCCAGCTAGTGGTGCGCGAAGCCGTGGGCGTCTGTGTGGCATTCACGCCATGGAATTTTCCTTTCAGCCAGGCGATCAAGAAAGTCGTTGCGGCGATTGGCGCGGGCTGTTCCCTGGTCCTGAAGGGTCCGGAAGAGTCGCCGAGCGCTGTGGTTGCCCTGGCCCGGATTTTCCATGATGCGGGCTTGCCGCCTGGTGTCTTGAATATCGTGTGGGGCGAGCCGGCTGAAATATCCCGTTATCTGATTGCGTCGCCGATTGTGCGCAAGGTTTCGTTTACTGGCTCAACGCCGGTGGGAAAACAGATTGCGGCGTTGGCCGGATCGCATATGAAGCGTTGCACCATGGAGCTGGGCGGACATGCTCCGGTGCTGGTGTTCGACGATGTGGATGTTGAGCGGACAGCGGAGAAACTGGCTCGCTACAAGGTGCGTAACGCTGGACAAGTGTGTGTTTCGCCATCGCGCTTTTACATTCATGAACGGATTTACGATCGCTTCCTGACGCGCTTTGCCGAGATCATGGCGTCGATCAAGGTGGGCAACGGCTTGCACCCTGGCACCGAAATGGGGCCCCTGGCCAATGCCCGCCGTTTGTCGGCCATGGAAGCCTTGGTAGAGGACGCCGCCCATTGTGGCGCGGCGGTACATACCGGTGGGCAGCGCCTCGACGGCAAAGGCTATTTTTTCCCTCCAACCGTCATTGTCGAGCTGCCAGATGAGGCCAGCGTGATGCGGGAAGAGCCGTTTGGCCCCATCGTGCCCCTGGTCAGGTTTTCTGACACGGAAGCGGTTCTGCGCCGCAGCAACAGCTTGCCGTTCGGGCTGGCCTCGTTCGTGTTCACCAATTCGCTGCGGATCGCACACCAGGTTTCAAATGCGTTGGAGGCTGGCATGGTCAATATCAATCATTTTGGCATGGGCAATGTGGAATGCCCGTTTGGCGGCGTGAAAGAAAGTGGCATGGGAAGCGAAGGAGGGGTCGAAACGTTTGACGGCTACCTGACAACCAAGCTCATCACCCAGATTTAAAGTGGCGTGTAGCGATAGCCATCCCCCGGACTGCGGCCATCACTGAAATTGCGCTCTGCGCGAAGAATATGATCCCACAGGCTCTGCGCCGCGACGGACAAGGTTCTTCCTTTCCGTTTGATCATGAAAATTGGCCGTGTCGCCTGCCTGTCGGAAAGCACCGTGGCGATGAGCTCCTGTCTTTTGCAGAGGGGCAAGGCATGTTCGGGTACCACGCTGATGCCAAAACCATGCGCCACCAAACCTGCCAGTGTGCCGAACTGCGCCACTTCCAGCCCGCTGTCGCTGACCTGCGCATGCGCAAGAATGGGCGCCAGTTGCTGCCAGATGCTTCCCGTCCGGATTGTGTGGATGAAGGGCCTGCCTTTCAGGTCCTTCAGCCGGACACGGCGGCGCCTGGCCAGCGGATCGTCGTGCCGGCATAGCAGATACATACGCTCGTCGAACAGCAATGTGCTTTCGTATTCGAGCTCATTGCCGCGCTGGGCATTCAGGCCGAAGTCGACTTCTTCCGAACTGATCATTGTCAGGCAGCGGTTCGACACGACATCATGCAGGGTCAGCAGCACGTTTGGGTGAAGCCCCCGATGACGGCTCATGATTTCCGGCAGCCATTCAGCGCACAAGGTTGGTGGTGCGGCGAGCGCCACGCGGCCTGTGCGTAGCGCTGCCCGTTCCGATAAATGACGTAACGTCGAGTCGATCTCGGCTTGGATGCGGTGAGCACCGGCCGAAAAGGCTTGACCCTCCGCCGTAAGGGACACGTTGCGCGTGTCCCGGTCGAACAGTTTCGCGCCGACGGCCTCCTCGAGCCGGGAAATCATTTGACTGAAGGCGGAGGGCGACACGTGGCAACGTTCCGCGGCGACGGAAAAGCGCCGGGTTTCTTCCAGTGCCAGGAAAGCATCGATAAGGCGGCCCGAGATATTCATTAAGTAAATCAGGATAACTGTTTGGATTATTCCATTTTACTTCTCAGTATATCTGCGGCAAGCTTTGCTGAAGAAGGAGACGGGTGATGGAAAGTCTATTGATCGGATGTGGCGCCGGCTTTTCTGGAGACCGGCTTGATGCGGCGGCACCCGTGGTGCGCACCTTGATCCAGCGGGGCGGGCCGGCGGCCTTGATGTTTGAAATGCTGGCCGAGCGCACGCTGGCTGCCGCGCAGCTTCTGAGGCGGGCGGACGCCTCGGGTGGGTATGAACCGACACTGAAGGACGAGCTGCGCCCGGTGCTGGCGGACTGCCTTCGGCACGGCATTGTCATTGTCGGCAATTTCGGCGCCGCGAACCCTGCCGGCGCCGCGCGGGCCATTATTGAGCTGGCAACCGAACTGCAACTGGACAAGCCCCGTGTGGCCGTGGTGGAAGGCGACGACCTTTCCAGCGAGGATGGCCAGGCGCTTCTTAAAAAATGCCTGGGCGCCCAAGACTTTGAAAGCCGGGCATTCGTATGTGCGAATGCCTATCAAGGCGCATTTGCCATTGCCGAGGCCATCCGTGCCGGCGCTCAAGTGGTTGTGACCGGACGGGTGGCCGACCCTTCGCTGGCGCTGGGCCCCGCCATTGCCCATTTTGGCTGGCGCGAGGATGATCTGGACTGTCTGGCTGGCGCCACCATGGCGGGCCATCTTCTGGAATGTGGCGCGCAGCTTACCGGCGGCTATTTTGCCGACCCCGGCAAGAAGGATGTTCCCAACATGCACGATGTCGGCTTTCCCATCGCGGAGGTATTCGAGGATGGCCATTGCATTGTCACGAAGGCTGCCGGTACGGGCGGGCGGATCAGCGCGGCCTCGGTCAAGGAGCAGCTTCTTTACGAGATCCATGATCCATGCGCATATCTGACCCCTGATGTGGTGGCGGACATCGGCGAGGCCCAGGTGCGCGAGCTGGGGCCGGATGAGGTCATGCTCAGCGGCGTGCGCGGGCATGCCCGTACAGACACGCTGAAGGCCAATGTCTTTTTCGACAATGGCTGGCTGGGTGAGGCGGAAATTTCCTACGCCGGGCCAAATGCGCGCGCGCGGGCCGAGCTTGCCATCGACATCGTGCGCAAGCGCCTGGAAGGCAAGATGGAAATGCGATTTGACATGATCGGCCTGGTCAGCATCATGGGCGACGATGCCGGAAGGCTTCTGAGTCAGGCGCCGGATGGGGGGCTGCCGGATGTGCGTGTGCGCGTGGCGGGTCGCCATCACCAAGAGGCGATGATAGATCTGTTGCATCAAGAGGTCACCGCGCTGTGGACGGGAGGTCCGGCCGGAGGGGGAGGTGTGCGGGTGGCCAAGCGTCCCCGCCTGCTGCTGCGGTCCTGCCTCGTCCCTCGGGAGCAACTGCCCGCATCTTTCCGTCTGCTTTGATGGCGTCCCACGCAAGGAGACCGTATATGGCCCGAGAAGTCCTGCTCTATGAACTGGCCCACGCGCGCACGGGCGACAAGGGCAATCGCATCAACATCAGTGTCATCGTCTATCGACAGGCCGATTACGCGCTGCTCGAACGTCAGCTCACGGCCGAACGCGTGGCGGAACGCTTCGCCTATCGCCGCCCGACGCACGTTGAACGCTACCTGCTGCCTCGTCTGGGCGCCATGAATTTCGTGATTGATGATGTGCTGGATGGCGGTGTGAATGATTCACTGAATTTGGACATGCACGGCAAGACCTTGTCGTTTCACTTGCTGGGTATGACGATGAAGCTGGAAGAGTAATCCCCCAAGGAGAGGAGGCAATGATGAAAAAAATACTATGTGCCGCGCTCGGCGTGATGGCAATCGGCATGGGCGCTCTCGCCCCGTTCGCTGCCAATGCCGCGTATCCTGATCACCCGGTGCGTGTCGTTGTGCCATTTCCCCCCGGCTCTGCCACGGACATGGCCGCCAGGCTGGTTTCCGAGCAGTTGCAGAAGTCGCTGGGCCAGAGTTTCGTTGTCGAGAACAAGCCAGGGGCGGGAGGTTCCATCGGCGCTATGGAAGTGGTGCGCACGCAGCCGGATGGCTATACCCTGCTGTTCGCGTCTAACTCTGCGGCAGCGTCCAACGTCGCGCTCTACAAGTCGATTCCCTACGATCCCAACAAGGACTTCACGCCTGTGGCCGGGATCGGCGTGAATGCGCTCGTACTCATGGTGCGTCAGGACTTTCCCGCCAAAACACTGGAGGAGTTCCTGGCATATGTAAAGGAGCGTCCCGGCAAGCTGAATGCGGGCTATGGCTCCTCCAGTTCGCAGGTATGCGTGGCCATGCTGAACAAACTGGGCGGCATACAAACCGTGTCAGTGCCATACAAGGGTATTCCGCTGGCGATAAATGATGTCATTGGAGGCACCCTCGACTTTACCTTTGCCGATGTCGGTAACGCGATGGCTCAAACTGCCGGCGGCAAGCTGCGCCCGATCGCCATATCCTCCGCCGACCCAAATCCCTTGATGCCCAAGGTCCAGCCCGTTGCGCAAGTGTTGCCCGGCTATGACATCACTGCCTGGTTCGCCATTGTGGGGCCCGCGGGCATTCCCCAGGATATTGCCGATCGGCTTTATGGTGCGGTCGAGAAGGCCTTGAAAAACCCGGCACTTATTGAGCGTCTCGGAACTGCAGGCATTACACCGCAGGCGATGCCGCCAGCGAAACTGGGGCCATTCATTGCTTCCGAAGTGGACAAGTGGAAGATGCTGGTCCGAGAGGCAAACATCCAGCCGCTTTGAGGAGGGGGCATGACAAAGACGATGCTGGTGACGGGAGCGAGCCGCGGAATCGGCGCTTCCATCGCGCGCGCGGCCGCCAAGCAGGGCTATCAGGTAGTGGTCAATTTTCATCGCAGCGGCGATGCCGCACAGCGGGTGGTGGACGGCATCACGTCGGCTGGCGGTTCTGCCGTTGCTATGCAGGGCGATGTGGGTCAACAGGACGAGGTTCGCCGGATGTTCCGTGCCATCGACGAGCGGTACGGCGCTGTTGATGTGTTGGTCAATAATGCTGGCGTGCTCTCGGATTTCACCATCGATCAAGTCGACGAGGCGCGGCTCGATCGCGTGCTTCACGCCAACCTGTACAGCGCTTTCTATTGCTGCCGGGAGGCAGTGGCGCGGATGGCTTTGAGCAAGGGCGGTAAGGGGGGCGTCATCGTCAATATGTCATCGGTTGCGTCACGACTGGGCGGGCTTGCGGGAGGCGCCGCTTATGCAGCCAGCAAGGGCGCCATAGACAGCTTCACACTTGCCTTGGCCAAGGAGGTTGGCAAGGATGGCATAAGGGTGAACGCTGTTCGGCCAGGGCTTATTGAGACGGATATCCATTCGGTACACGGAGGGCTGGAATCAGTGCGCGCCATGGCGCAGACAGCGGTGCCTATGGGTCGCTCCGGCGATGCGGATGAAGTGGCGAATGCGGTACTTTGGCTGGCAACGGCCGGCGCATCATATGTGCATGGCACGACGATAGACGTTGCTGGAGGACGTTAGCGTCGGGCCTGCGCCGCGCTGGACCTTTGCTTGCTTGCATCGGAGCCGCCATGCCCCGTAGGCCGTATGCGAGGATGGCGCTGAAACAATACCGCCACAGGCACGCCCACCGCAATGACCAGTACGCCGAATGTACAGACGGCAATGTTCATGCCCCAGTGATCGGCGATCCAGCCTATTCCCATCATGGGCGCCATGCTGCCGATGTAGCCTGTCACCAGAAAGGTGGCCAGCAGCCCCGAACGGTTCGTGGGATTGGAGATGCGGTTGACCATGCTCATGCCCGAGAGCAGCGCCAGGCCGTGGCCCAGAGCGGTAAAGAGCACGCCCAGGGAAAACAGGATGGCCGAGCCCAGCCATAGGTTCACCATAAGCAGCGCGTTGCTCAGTGCCATGCTGACCAGCCCCGCCGCGCCGCAATAGTGAATGGGAATACGCGCCGCCATGACCTGAAAGCCGGCCGAGGCAAACAGGATCAGGGCAATTGCGCTGCCGCTCACTGCCGGGCCATGCCATGGCACCAGCTTGTCCAGGAATAGCGGCGCCATGGAAGCATAGAGGCCGAAGACGCCAAATGCCAGAAAGGGCAGGCAACAGGTCAGCATGAAGGCCCGTGAAGCGTCCGCTTCGGGCCAGGTCAGCTTGGGCAAGATATCGTTAAGCGAAAGACGCCTGCCGGCCCTGGGTCTGGCGCTCACAGGCAGTTTCAGGCAATAGAGGGCGATCAGGCCCAGGGTGCTCAGCAGCAGGGTGGGCACATAGGGGACGACCAGCGGAGCCGGCGCCCATTGGCCCAGGAGACCGCCCACCAGAGGCCCCAGGCCAAAGCCAAAGGCAAGCAGAAAGCCTGTAACCATGGCCACGCGCTGCGTATTGCTGGAAAGGGATACACGGGCCAGCCCCAGCGTGGAGCTTGTCGTGACCATGCTCGAGGCCACGCCGACAATGAAGCGCCCGATATTCAGGCTGCCCATGTCCCAGGCGAACAGGCTGATGGCCGTTCCCGCGAGAACCAGCGTCAAACCCAGTTGCAGCATGGGCCGAAAGCCTACGAGATCGGGCAGGCGCCCCAGAAACAGCAGGCCGCTCAATGCGCCTGCCATATACACGACGTAGATGAGCGAAATATCGCTTGTTTCCAGTTGCCATGCTTCCTGGTAAAGCGGATACAGCGGGCTGA